>R26__coassemble_198_pt1 | contig 40675 bp, 37 predicted proteins | sample R26__metabat2_high_PE_046 | metagenome-assembled genome bin R26
GTCAGAGGACTGAAAAAATATTATGACAACGGCCGGATCAAAGCTCTTGACGGGGTGGACATCGATATCCGGAAAGGGGAAGTGGTAGTGATCATCGGCCCCTCCGGATGCGGAAAATCAACTTTCCTGAAGAGCCTGAACCTTCTGGAAATGCCGACGGAAGGCAAGATCATTTTCGAAGGCGTCGACATCAATGACAGCAGTGTGAATGTCAACATCCACCGCCAGAAAATGGGAATGGTGTTCCAGCATTTCAACCTCTTTCCCCACAAGACCGTCCTGGGAAATATCATGCTGGCTCCCACAAAGCTGAAGGGGATCAGCAAGGAAAAAGGCCGCGAACGGGCAATGGAGCTGTTAAGGATGGTCCATCTGGAGGATAAGGCGGATGCCTATCCTGCCCAGCTTTCCGGCGGGCAGAAGCAGAGGATCGCCATAGCAAGAGCGTTGGCAATGGATCCGGATGTGATGCTCTTTGATGAACCGACTTCCGCCCTGGACCCGGAAATGGTAGGGGAAGTCCTTGATATCATGAAGGAACTGGCACGGGGCGGCATGACCATGATCGTGGTCACTCATGAGATGGGATTCGCGAAGGAAGTCGGAAGCCGGGTGATCTTCTTTGACGGAGGACAGATCCGGGAAGAGAATACGCCGCAGGAATTCTTTGCCCATCCGAAAGATCCGCGGCTGCAGGATTTTCTATCAAAAGTACTGATCTGATCCGATATACCTGGTTTTATCTGCGCTGCAGGGATCTCCTGAAAACGCATTCGCTGATTGTTTTCAGCAGATCCCTGCAGCACAGATGATACAGGTACATTGGATCAGGATCATAAACGTAATTAATAAAGAAATACAGGAGACAGATACATGAACAAAGCAGATATTAAAAAAGTGGTACTGGCATATTCAGGAGGACTCGATACTTCCGTCATCATTCCATGGCTTAAGGAAAACTACAACAACTGCGAAGTGATCGCAGTAGCCGGCAATGTAGGGCAGAATGACGAGCTGGAAGGCCTTGAGGAAAAAGCGCTCAAAACAGGAGCATCCAAATTGTATGTCTTGGACCTGATCGACGAATATGTGGAAGACTATATCATTCCGACCATGAAAGCCGGAGCGATCTATGAGGATTACCTGCTGGGAACCAGCACGGCACGTCCCTGCATCGCAAAAGGCCTGGTGGAGATCGCCAGAAAAGAAGGCGCAGATGCGATCTGCCACGGATGCACCGGAAAAGGCAATGATCAGGTGCGTTTTGAACTTGCGTTCAAGCATTTTGCTCCGGATCTTCCCATCATCGCTCCCTGGAGAGAGTGGAAACTGCAGTCCCGTGAAGAGGAGATCGAGTATGCGGAAGCGCACAATGTGCCCCTTAGGATCAACCGCGAGACCAATTATTCCAAAGACAAGAATATCTGGCATCTGTCTCATGAAGGCCTTGACCTGGAAGATACCGGCAATGAACCTCTGTATGAGAAGGAAGGATTCCTGGAAATGGGCGTGTCTCCCATCGCCGCGCCGGATAAACCGGAGTATATCACCCTTGATTTCGAACAGGGCGTTCCGGTAGCGCTGAACGGAGAGAAAATGTCAGCAGCGAAGCTGCTCATGAAGCTCAATGAAGCAGGCGGACGTAATGGCATAGGCCTGACGGATATCGTGGAAAACCGTCTTGTCGGCATGAAGTGCCGCGGCGTTTATGAAACACCGGGCGGAACCATCATGTACAGAGCCCATGAGGCGCTGGAGAGCATCTGCCTCGACAAGATGACCCTGCATGAGAAACAGAAACTGGCAGTCACCTTTGCGGAAGTCGTTTATAATGGCCAGTGGTTCACACCGCTCAGAGAAGCGCTTTCTGCTTTCGTGGATAAGACCCAGGAGCACGTCACCGGCAAAGTAAAACTGAAATTATATAAGGGTAATATCATCAAGGCGGGCCTTTGGAGCAAGTATTCCCTGTACAGCGAGGAAATCGCCACCTTCGGCGCCAGCGATTACGACCAGACAGACGCCAATGGTTTCATCAATCTGTACGGGCTTCCGATCAAGATCCGCGCCATGGTGGATCAGGCGAATCAGGAGCTGTAAAGACTGTAAAATATCCGGTTCCCGGATCATATCTCCTTAAGCAGGCTGCGTACGATCTTCAGCAGACGGACCGCTGCTTTTCCGAAATGAACAGGTTATGTATGATTTTGCTTTAAAAAAACATGCATAACCTGTAAAATTAGGAAAATGCTGCGGCAGGACCGTGCATAGCCTGTATTTTTTATTATTTATCATAGAAAAGGAAGAACAGTATGGCAAAAATGTGGGCAGGTCTGACTTCGGGTGAGACCAGTAAGATAGCAGATGATTTTAATTCCTCTATTTCCTTCGACTGCAGGATGTTTGAGCAGGATATCAAAGGGAGTATGGCACATGCAGCGATGCTGTCTGCCAGGGGGATCCTTTCCGAGGAAGATGCGGCCAGCATCACGGACGGTCTGGCAGGGATCCTGAAAGACCTTCAGGACGGAACTCTGAAGATCGATCCGGCAGCTGAAGATATCCACATGTTTGTGGAGCAGGTACTGACAGAGCGGATCGGAGATGCAGGGAAGAAGCTGCATACGGCACGATCCAGAAATGACCAGGTAGCGCTGGACCTTCGGATGTATCTGCGGGAACAGACCGATGAGATCACGGAAAAGATCCGGAAACTGGGAAGAGCCGTTACAGGCGCAGCTAAGGAACATACTGCCTCGATCATGCCGGGTTATACCCACCTGCAGAGAGCCCAGCCGGTCACATTTGCCCACCATCTCCTTGCGTATGCCATGATGCTGGCCAGGGATCTGGACCGGTTCTCCGACTGCAGGAAGAGGATGAACATTTCCCCGATCGGAAGCTGTGCCCTGGCAGGCACAACCTATGACACGGATCGGGAAATGGAAGCGGCATCTCTGGGATTTGACGGGATCTCCCTGAATTCCATGGACGGGGTTTCCGACAGGGATTTTTGTGTGGAACTGGTAAACGATGTTGCGATCCTGATGATGCATCTGTCCAGGTTTTCTGAGGAGATCATCCTCTGGTCCAGCTGGGAATTCAAATTTATCGAATTGTCTTCCGATTATACGACAGGGTCGTCCATTATGCCGCAGAAGAAAAATTCCGATATGGCGGAACTGGTAAGGGGGAAGACAGGACGCGTATACGGTGACCTGATGACGCTCCTTACCATGCTGAAGGGACTGCCGCTGGCATATAACAAGGACATGCAGGAAGACAAAGAGGCTGTCTTCGATGCCGTGGATACCGTGAAGATGTGCCTGGATGTTTTTGAAGGCATGGTAAGCACCATGACGGTCTTGACAGACAGGATGCGGGAAGCTGCCGGAAAAGGATTCATCAATGCAACGGACCTGGCGGATTATCTGGTGAAAAAGGGCCTGCCGTTCCGGGATGCCTATAAGATCTCGGGCGGGATCGTCAGAGAGTGTATGGCAAAAGGGACCGTGCTGGAAGAGTTTCCGCTTGATGCCTACCGAAGCTTCAGCCCGCTGTTTGACGAAGATGTCTATGAGGCGATCGATCTGGCAGCCTGCGTGGAAAGAAGGATCAGCAAAGGAGGTCCTTCAGAGGCTTCCGTGTGGCAGCAGCTGGAATATGCTGACCGGATCTTCGGAAAAAAATGAAATTCGGTATTGATTTAGCGTGATAAAGTGCTATCATACTAACACAACAATGTGTACTCTCAAAGAGGGGGGAATTATCATGAAAGGATTTCATTCTGAGTCGATCGATCGTTTATACCGTGCGCTTCTGCTGTTGGAAACAGAAGAAGAATGCGCCGCCTTTCTGGAGGATCTGTGTACGATCATGGAGCTGCAGGATATGGCCCAGAGGCTGGATGCGGCGGTCATGCTGAAGCAGGGACATAATTATCAGATGATCTCCCGTGAGATCGGGATCAGCACCGCAACTATCAGCAGAGTCAGCAAATGTATCAATTACGGCAGCGGAGGATACAATCTTATCCTGGAACGGCTGCTTGAAAACGGAGAAGAGAAATGAAGTTCAATCTGGAAGTGCTGGATGAATCCGAAAAGATCATGTTTGCCCTGCGCACGCTTTACAGCGGCAGAGGGTATGAGCGTTACCGGATGAGCAAGTTTGAAGAATATGATCTTTACAGCCGGAACAAGGATTTCCTTGTTTCGGATTCCGTGATCACGTTTACGGATATGAACGGCAGGCTGATGGCACTGAAGCCGGATGTGACCCTCTCTCTGATCAAGAACAATAAAGATCATCCGGAAATCCTGAAAAAGCTCTATTACAATGAAAATGTCTACCGTGTCGCGAAGGGGAGCAATTCCTTCCGAGAGATCATGCAGGCAGGGCTGGAGTGTTTTGGAAACGTTGACAATGACTGTATCAGTGAAGTTCTGATGCTGGCAGTGCAGAGCCTCCAAACCGTCAGCGAGGAATATATTCTGGAGATCTCGGATCTTCAGATCCTTTCCTCCTTCATAGAGGCGGTGCCGGCTTCTGCAGAAGTGAAACAGAAACTCCTGAAATGCTTCAGTGAAAAAAACGGTCACGGCATCCGGCAGATCTGTTCAGACAATGAGATCGGCAGGGAGTATGCAGAAAGACTGCAGACACTCTTAAGTCTTTATGGTCCTCCGGAGAAGGTACTGGAAAAACTGACCGGATTGTGCCGGGAACAGGGACTGGAAGCAGAAGTGAACCGGCTGATGGATGTGATCCGCATCTTTAAGGATACCGCGTATCAGGACCGGATCATTATTGATTTTTCCGCCGTTTCGGATATGAACTATTATAACGGGATCATTTTCCGGGGATTTATTGCCGGTGTCCCTGACAGTGTGTTGTCCGGCGGGCAGTATGACAATCTGATGCAAAAGCTCGGACGCAGATCCAAGGCCATCGGGTTTGCCGTGTATCTGGATAAACTGCAGGGAATGATGAGGTGAGGGATTTGGACAAACTGCTGAATGTGGCTCTCCCGAAGGGAAGATTGGGAGAGAAAGTATATAAGATATTTGAAGCCGCAGGCTTTCCCTGTCCGTCGATCCTGGAAGGGAGCCGTAAGCTGATCTTTGAGAACAGGGATGCCGGGGTCCGGTATTTCTGGGCAAAGCCTTCGGATGTGGCGATCTATGTGGAGCGGGGAGCTGCTGACATCGGAGTTGCAGGGAAGGATATCCTGCTGGAGTATGAACCGGATGTCTATGAACTCCTGGACCTGGATATGGGAAAATGCAGGATGGCAGTGGCAGCACCGAAGGATTTCAGAGATGATTCCCGCTATACCCTCAAGGTGGCGACGAAGTTTTCCCGGATCGCCGCTGATTACTATGCTTCGATCGGCAGAGATATTGATATCATCCATCTGAACGGTTCCATTGAGATCGCACCGATCCTGGGGCTGTCGGATGTGATCGTAGACATCGTGGAGACGGGGACCACCCTGAGGGAAAACGATCTGGAAGTGATCGAAACGATCGTTCCCATCAGTGCCAGGCTGATCGCCAATAAATCCAGCTTCAAGTTCAAGCAGGAACAGATCGAGAAGATCGTCCGGGAAATGTCCGGACACAAAAACCAGCAATAATATCGCAGCAGGCGGCATAAGACCGCCTGACAGGAGGATCTGAATGATCAGGATCATGAAATACGGGGAGATCCCCGACAGCGAAATCTTTGCCAGGATAAACCCCACGTCCAATGTGGAAGATGCAGTAGCAAAGATCATCGCGGATGTGAAGGAACGAAAAGACGCAGCGCTTTTTGATCTGACAGAGCGGTTTGACAAAGTTAAACTGTCCTGCCTGAAAGTAACGCAGGAAGAGATACAGGAGGCTCTTTCTTTAGTAGAGCCTGAGTTTATCAGGATCCTGAACCGTGCCGCGGACAATATCCGTCACTTTCACAGCGCGCAGGTACGAAACAGCTTTCTCATCAATGATATTCCCGGTGTGGTCATGGGACAGAAGATCATTCCGGTAGACAGGGCGGGCCTTTATGTTCCCGGAGGAACGGCTGCTTATCCTTCCACCGTTCTGATGGATTCGATCCCGGCAAAGATTGCGGGGGTGAAGGAGGTTATGATCACCACACCTCCCGGCAGGGACGGGAAAGTGAATCCGGTGATCCTGGCGGCTGCGCATGTGGCAGGCGTGGACAGCATCTACAAGGTCGGGGGCGCCCAGGCGATCGCCGCCATGGCCTACGGAACGGAGAGTATTCCGAAGGTGGACAAGATCGTTGGCCCCGGAAACGCGTTTGTGGCAGAAGCCAAAAAGCAGGTCTACGGAAAGGTTTCCATCGATATGATCGCCGGTCCCAGTGAGATCCTGATCGTTTCGGATGAGAGGTCAGATCCTGCTCATATCGCGGCGGATCTTCTGTCTCAGGCGGAACATGACAGAAATTCCAGCGCTGTCCTGGTAACAGATTCTGTATCGTTCGCAGAAGCGGTCAGCGCAGAGCTTGAACGGCAGATCCCTGAGCTTCTTCGCAGTGAGATCGCCCGGGCTTCCATTGATGATAATGGAAAGATCATCGTTGCAGCAGATCTTGCCTGTGCGATCGATATTGCCAATGAGATCGCGCCGGAACATCTGGAACTGTGTGTGGATGAACCGTTTTCCTTCCTGGACCGGATCCGTCATGCGGGATCTGTATTCATGGGCCGCAATTGCCCCGAAGCCCTGGGAGATTATATGGCAGGACCCAACCATACCCTGCCGACCTGCGGAATGGCAAGGTTTTCCAGCCCGCTGTCGGTGGATGATTTTGTGAAAAAGACGCAGTATACCTACTTCACCAGGGAAGCCCTTTCACAGCTGGCAGAAGACGTGGCCTATTTTGCCCGGAAAGAAGGTCTTACGGGGCATGCAGCAAGTGCCCTGATCCGGACAGAAAACGGAGGGAAAAGATGAGCAGATTTTTCAGCAGCAGGTACGCTGCTCTTGAGCCGTATACTCCCGGGGAACAGCCCCGGGATATGCAGTATGTAAAGCTCAATACCAATGAATCGCCGTTTCCGCCTTCCTTAAAGGCACAGGAAAAAGCCGCGCAGACGCTGGAACGGCTCCGGCTGTATTCTGATCCGGAATGTACGGAACTTGTCCGGACCATCGCGAAGCGGTACGGCATCGGCACAGATGAGGTGCTGTTTTCCAACGGCTCTGATGAGATCCTGGATTTTGCTTTTATGGCTTACTGTGACAGGGAACATCCGGCGGTCTTTCCGGACATCACGTATGGTTTCTACCCGGTCTTTGCCGAGATCAACTGCATTCCCAGCAGACAGATCCCCCTGAAAGAAGATTTTTCGCTGGACCCGGAAGATTATAAAGAGGCCGGAGGGACCATCTTTATCGCCAATCCCAATGCGCCTACAGGGATCGCCCTGACGAAAGAGCAGATCGGTCAGATCCTCCTTGACAATCCGGACAACGTTGTGGTGATCGATGAAGCATACGTGGATTTCGGCGCAGAAAGCTGTGTCCCTCTGATCCACAGCCATGAGAACCTGCTGGTGATTCAGACCTTTTCCAAATCCCGTTCTCTGGCAGGTGCCAGACTGGGGTTTGCCGTCGGAAACAGAGAACTGATCCGGGATCTGAACACGATCAAGTATTCCTTTAACCCGTACAACGTGAACAGCATGACGATGGCGGCAGGCATCGGTGCCCTGGAGGATGAGGAGTATACCGTACAGAACTGCAGGATCATTCAGAAGAACCGGGAATATACAGTGAGCGAACTGAAAAAGCTTGGCTTTTCCATGACGGATTCCCTGGCAAACTTTATCTTTGTGCAGCATCCGGATATTTCCGGAGAGGAGCTGTACCGGAAGCTGAAGGAAAACGGCGTTCTGATCCGTCATTTTACAAAGGAGCGGATCAGCAACTATAATCGGATCACCATCGGTACCCGGCAGCAGATGGATATCCTGCTCGACAGGATCAGACAGATACTGCAATAAGCGCACCTACAGGAGGTTATATGAGAACAGCCAACATCAAAAGAGAAACGACGGAAACCAGGATCTGTCTGTCCCTGGATCTGGATGGGAGCGGAATCTACAAGATCGACACCGGCTGCGGATTCCTGGATCACATGCTGGAACTGTTTGCCAGACACGGCAGATTTGATCTGGAACTGACCTGCCAGGGCGATATCCGGGTGGATGATCATCATACGACGGAAGATATCGGCATTGTTCTGGGGCAGGCATTCTCAGAAGCGCTGGGAGAAAAAAGAGGGATACGAAGGTATGGACAGACCATCCTTCCCATGGATGAAGCACTGATCCTGACAGCCGTTGACCTGTCCGGCAGAGGGTGCCTGGGATATGCCCTGGAAATCCCATCCCAGAAAGTGGGAAGCTTTGATACCGAACTGGTACAGGAGTTCTGGCTGGCTTTTGTCAGGAATGCAGCCTGTTCCCTTCATATCAGGCAGCTGGCGGGCATCAATTCCCATCACATTATTGAAGGGGCTTTCAAATCAGCTGCCCGAAGCCTGAAAGAGGCAGTCAGCATTGATCCGGAAACAGCACAGGAGATCCCGTCCACAAAAGGGCTTCTTTAATAACAGGTAGGAAATATGATAGCGATCATAGATTACGGAGTAGGGAACCTCTTTTCCCTGAAATGTTCCATTCAGGCAGTAGGACAGGAAGCAGTCGTGTCTTCTGACCGGCATGTGATCGAGCAGGCGGACAAGATCCTGCTTCCGGGAGTCGGCGCATTTGAAGATGCGGCAGCAAAACTGAGGGGGAGCGGTCTTGCAGATGTGGTGAAAGAACAGGCCGGGCAGGGGAAACCCCTCCTTGGTATCTGTCTCGGCATGCAGCTTCTGCTGGAGAAAAGCTACGAATACGGAGAGCATGAAGGACTGGGACTGATCAGAGGCGCGGTGAGGCCCATCGCAGACGTGATACCGGATGGATTTAAGATCCCCCATATTGGCTGGAACGCTCTGCTGTTTCGGAAGCCTTCAAAGCTGTATCGTTATGTCAGGGAAGGAGAGCATGTCTATTTTGTGCATTCCTATTATGCGGCAGACTGCGACAGTGCTGTCACGGCAGTGTCTGAATACGGAGCGGATCTGACTGCTTCCGTAGAGGAAGACAATGTGTTCGGCTGCCAGTTCCATCCGGAAAAAAGCGGAGATGTGGGACTGAAGATCCTGAAGGCGTTTTGTGAATTGTAAGGAGGAAAGGTATGTTCCTGTTTCCGGCAATCGATCTGTATGAAGGAAAAGCCGTCAGGCTGTATAAAGGGGACTATGCGCAGATGACGGTCTACAGTGAAAGACCGTGGGAGATCGGTGAGGAGTTTGTCGCCTGCAAAGCATCCCATATCCATATCGTGGACCTGGAAGGCGCCAGAGACGCGAATACGCCAAACTTTGAGACTGTCTGCAGGATCAAAGAACATACCGGTGCCTTCTGTGAGATCGGAGGCGGGATCCGGACGATGGAAGTGATCGAGCGGTATCTTCAGGCCGGGCTTGACCGGGTGATCCTGGGAACGGCAGCAGTAGAGGACCGCAGTCTTGTAAAGGCATCCGTGGATAAATACAAAGACCGCATCGCTGTGGGCGTGGATATCCGGGATGGAAAAGTAGCCATAAAAGGATGGAAGGAACAATCCTCTCTGGATGCATTTTCTTTCTGTTCGGAAATGAAGGAACTCGGCGTCAGTACCCTGATCTGTACGGATATTTCCAAAGATGGGGCCATGCAGGGAACAAACCGGGAACTGTACCGGGAACTGTCTGCTAAGTATGATCTGAAGATCACGGCATCCGGCGGGGTTTCCTCTCTGGAAGATATCCGATATCTGGCTTCTCTGGGACTGTATGGCGCGATCATAGGGAAAGCATACTATACGGGAGCGATCGACCTGAAAGAAGCGGTTGCTCAAGTGCAGTAGAGTAGCGGAGAGATTATGATTACAAAAAGGATCATCCCCTGTCTGGATGTCAGGGACGGAAGAGTCGTAAAAGGAAAAAACTTTCTGGGACTTCAGGATGTGGATTCCCCGGTGGAACTTGCCCGGTTTTACAGCAAAGCCGGAGCGGACGAACTGGTCTTTTATGATATCACGGCCTCTGCGGAAGGCAGGGCTATTTTTACGGATATCCTGTGCGAAGCGGCAAGTCAGGTATTCATCCCGTTGACTGTGGGAGGCGGCATCAATACGGCGACGGATTTTGAACGGGTGCTGAACTGCGGAGCCGATAAAGTCAGCGTGAATTCCGGGGCCATCAGGAATCCTTCCCTGGTGAAGGAGGCAGCCCGCCTGTATGGAGACCAGTGTGTGGTACTGTCTGTGGATATCAAACGGGTGGATGGCGTGTTCCGTGTCTTTGCCAAAGGAGGCAGGGAAAATACCGGTATGGAAGCGATCGAATGGATCAGACGCTGTGTCGGGGAAGGCGCAGGGGAAGTCGTTGTCAATTCCATCGACACGGACGGTGTGAAAAAAGGTTTCGATCTGGAAATGCTGGAAGCGGTCTGCAACGCGGTCCGCGTGCCGGTGATCGCTTCCGGAGGAGCCGGCTGCATACAGGATTTCATTACGTTGTTCAAGACCCTTCCCAAAGTAGACGCGGGGCTGGCGGCTTCTATTTTTCATTTCGGCGAAGTGAAGATCGAAGATCTGAAAAAAGAGATGGCAGCCAATCAGATCCCGACCCGGATCTGACCGGGCCGGAACGTATCAGAATAAAAAAGGAATGAATGCGATATGATCAGGGAAATCGATGCGGACCTGATAACGCCGGATAAACTGATGACATCTTCCGATATGGCCAGGCTTGGGTGCCGTCACTGCGACGGCTGCAGCGAGTGCTGTACCGACCGGGCGGAAGCCATTACACTGGATGCCTGGGATGTCCGGATGCTGAAGGAAGGCCTGAATTACTCTTTTGAAGGACTGCTTGGCAGTTCCCTGATCACGCTGCGTGTCGTTGACGGCGTCATCCTTCCCTGTCTTTCCGTAAAGGAAGGGGAGAAGCAGGAGTGTGTCTTCCTGCAGGAAGACGGAAAATGCGCGGTTCATTCTTTCCGGCCCGGGATCTGCCGGATGTTTCCTCTTGCCAGGATCTGGCGGGAAGATGGGAGTTTCTCCTATTTTCTCCAGGCGGGGGAATGCAGGCAGCCGGACGGCGTCAAGATCCGGATCTCCAAATGGCTGGAATATCCGAATATCCGTGCTTATGAGGAGTCGGTGCGGGAATTTCATGACGCTCTGACAGCTCTGCGCGGGGAAATGAAAAAGGACCTGTCCCATGAGGAACAGGTCCGGCTCCAGCGTCAGTTCCTGGAGCAGTGGTTTATTCATTAAACCCTGTCAGCATCTCCCGGTCTGTGGATCGTTTTTCCTTCACAGCAGGGATCTTTTGCTTCTGCATCCAGGGGTGCGTTTTCTTCCGCGGTCACATCTCCGAGACCGGCTGTTTCCGAAAAGATGACATTTCTTTTTACGGACTGTGTCACATCGGTCGGGATAATGATCTTGGATGCACGGCCTTCCGACAGTTTCTGAAGTGTTTCAAACCGTTTCAGTTCCAGTACCGCTTCATCTGCACCGGCCATCTTCAGTGCGGTGATCCCGGCGGCTTCTGCTTCTTTGGCCAGTTTCACTGCCTGGGCTTCACCCTGTGCACGGGCGATACGGGCATCCCTTTCACCTTCTGCGGCAAGGACCAATGCCTGTTTGTCGCCTTCTGCCCTGGTGATCACGGCCTGTTTATGTCCTTCTGCTTCCAGGATAGTCTGACGGCGGTCACGTTCCGCTTTCATTTCTTTTTCCATTGCATGCCGGATCTCATCCGGAGGAAGGATATTCTTAAGCTCCACCCTGGTGACCTTGATGCCCCAGGGGTCTGTGGCTACGTCCAGAAGTTCTGTCAGTCTCGCGTTGATCACATCTCTGGAAGTCAGCGCCTCATCCAGCGTCATTCCACCGATGATATTACGAAGTGTTGTGGCGGAAAGGTTTGCCAGGGCGAATACCGGATCTGCCGCGCCGTAGGTATACAGTTTTGAATCATAGATATGATAGTATACAATGGCGTCGATCTGCATCGTGACGTTATCCTTGGTGATAACCGGCTGCGGCGGCGTATCCAGTACCTGTTCCTTTACCGTCACTTTATTGGCGATCCTGGAGAGGAACGGTACTTTTACGTGGATCCCGGCCTTCCAGGTCGCTTTGTATTTTCCCAGGACTTCCAGAATATACTCGTGTGCCTGGGGTACGATCTGGATATTGGTAAATATCAGGATCAGTACGAGTACTGCCAAAATGATGAGGATGATTGTTCCGATTGATAATACCATGTTTTTACCTCCTTATTGTTTTACCCATACCGGATTGCTGAAGCAGGATACGGTTCCCAGATGACAGGCAGGACCGTCGGGATGGACCTTTACCACCAGTGCGTCCCGGTCACAGTCTGCTGTGATCGATACGATATGCTGGTAATTGCCGCTGGTCTCGCCTTTCAGCCAGAGTTCCTGACGGGACCGGCTGAAGAAGCATGTCAATCCCTTCTCCATGGAGATCTTCAGGCTTTCTTTGTTCATGTAAGCCAGTGTCAGGACCTGCCCGGTGTCCGCATCCTGGACAATCGCGGGGATCAGACCTTTTTCATCAAATTTCAGTTCACTGATGTTGGTTGTCATGGATGGATTCCTCACATATTGATTTCCTTTAATTGACGGTATTATCTCATAAATCGTAAAGAAGTAAAGACCGGTTTCAGAATGATACCGAAAGGTAACTGTCCGTTTCGGCGGAATATAATCTGCTTGCAAAGAATCCGATTAATCAGTAAGATAATCCGGAAGCAGTATATACTTGCGAACAGATATCATAAAAGCAGGGAAAGATGATGGAAACAGCAGGAAAAAGAGGATTATCCGAAGCCGCTCTGAAAAATATAGCCGTCCTTACCATGACGCTCGATCATGTGACGGCTTTTATCCTGAAAGAATACCTGGTCAGCCAGGGAATCCTGAATCTTTATTCAAATGACTGGTATACGATCGGCAGGGTGATCGGAAGGATCGCTTTTGTGCTGTACGCCTTTATGATCGCGGAAGGGGCATACAGGACAAAAAGCAGATGGAAATACGCAGCCAGGCTTCTGGCGTTGGCAGTGATCTCGATCATCCCTCACAGTTATGTGAATGCCAAAAAACTGTTCAATCCCAGTGATATGAACATCTTTTTCCTGCTGTTTCTCGGACTGGTCACCATCTATGCCTTTGACTGGCTGAGGGACCATATCGGGAACAAATGGGCATCGGTCTTTCTCAGGCTTCTGGCGGCAGCGGCATCCTGCGCAATATCCATGATATTCCATTTTGAATACGGCATGATGGGCATATTGCTGATCCTGGTATTCTATCTCTTCCGGTATGATTATCCGAAGCTTTTCCTGTTCGGATTTCTGGTCATGTCGGTGGGGTATATGGCCCATGTCGTGATCTCCCACGGCGCGGTCACGTGGATCAACAGTCACAGCCATAATCTGCTGATGAGTCTTCTGAATACAGATAAAATACAGATCTTCGGGATCCTGGCATTTCCGCTGATCTATTTCTATAACGGAGAGAAGGGCAGACAGCTGCCGAAAGCCTTCTATTATCTGTTCTATCCCGTTCATCTGGGGATCATTGCCCTGATCATTTACGCATAAAAAAAGACGGCCGATATGGCCGTCTTTTTTATACTGAATAAAGTCTCTACCATGAAGTATCATCCCAGGATTCTTCTGAATCATCGTAGGCCTGATAATCGGCATCCTCCTCATAATAGCCCTCATCTTCATAAGTATCCTCGGAATATTCATCTTCTGAGTAGTCCTCTTCGGAATAGTCGTCTGCGTAGTACTCGTCTTCGGAATATTCATCTTCGGAATACTCATCCTCGGAATACTCATCCTCGGAATAGTCATCTTCCGAATAGTCGTCTTCGGAGTAATCATCCTCGGAATAATCGTCCTCGGAGTAGTCGTCTTCCGAGTAGTCATCCTCGTAGTAGCCGTCATCATACATGCCTTCGTTGTAGTATTCCTCAGCGATCTCCTCTGTAACAGTGATGCTGAGCTGGAAAGCAAAGTGCTGATTGGCAATGGTGATATAGCCCATCGGATAGTAAGTGCCCGGTTCGTCAAGATTGTAATTGCCATCCGTGTAGAAATAGGCGCCGAGCGGGTTTCCATAATTGTCGTGCGGGCCAAATGCCGCAATCAGGCGGTTGACGGAGGAATACAAAGGTACGGTCACATCGGTGGTCATGAGGCCTGCATCATAACTCATCCAGGGATTGCCGCCGGAATAGATATCTGTAGGATCCCATCTGCTCAGTTCTCCCCAGTCTTCCGGGATCTGATAGATCGGTTCCGGTTCGATGGGACCTGGCCATGACCAGTCATAGAAGATATCCACTTCCGTGTCCATCGCGCAGTAGTTGTAGATCCAGTATGCATCCCGGCAATTCAGCCTGATGCAGGCGGAAGAAGCATCCTGCCCGAGGATATTGTAATCATAGGTGGCAAGATCACCAGGGTTTTCTGACAGATAAGGGATAGAGTGGAACATGACATCATCTACGATACGCGTTGCGTATTGAGTATAAACATCATGGATCATCTCACACCAGGCTGCCCGGTTCTGCAGATAGAAAACGCCCGTTGGGGTGGAGCCATCCAGACCCGGGGAACATGTGAATGCAATATGGGGGATCAGGTCATATTCATCGTCCAGCGGATCATCCGGATCAGCGCCGTCATTCAGTTTTTCTCCGCGCTCGTAAACCGTGACCCGGTTGTAGGCCAGGTTTACGTAGATCACATAGTAAGAGGGAATAAACTCTGTCGTTGTCTCTTCTGTTGTTTCTTCTACGGTCGTCGTGGGGGGCTGTGTAGTGGTTTCCGGTTCAGGCGTGGTTTCCTGAGTGGTTTCCAGGACAACTCTTTTTGTTTCCGGGGTGAGGAAGGTCTGGATCCATCCTGCCTGGGAAGCTACTACAAAGAGCGTCAGGCATAAAAGGACCACAATGGCCGGAAGGACCAGTGCCCATTTTAAACTGCGTGTCTTTTTTTCTGATTTCGATGTTTGCACAGTGCTTTTGTTGAGAAATGCCGGTTCTGCAATTTCAGGTGCTTTTATACTCGGTTCTGCTGCCTTGGTTTCGGGTGCCTTTTCAGGCTCGCTTTTTGCAGCGGGTTCCGGTTCCTTGCGTACAAGCAGTGCAGATACGGAAGCCTTATCTGCTACGGTTACTTTTGCTTTCGGAGAGGAGACTTTATTGGTCCGGATCTTTTTCTCTGATGGGACTTTATTGGTGCGGATCTTTTTTTCTGAGGGAACTTTGTTGGTCCGGATCTTTTTCTCCGCGGGAGCATCAGCAGACTTCGGGCCGTTCTCATCAGTCTTTTCCGAACGGAGAGAGTATTCTATCGCACTTTTGATACTTGCTGCCTTATTTACCTTCAGATCATCCGAAAACAGCTTTTTTGCTTTGTCCTTTATGGAGTTTGTATCTTTTTCTGTGTCGCTCAATTTCCTGCAGCCTTTCTGGCCAGTTCATCGGCCAAGTCATTGTATTTATCATTGGAATGCCCTTTGACCTTTACAAAGGTGATCTGTATCCTCTGTGAGATCTCCAGATAGAAATCCCTGTATTTCTGGGTCCAGGCTTTTTTTGCTTTCCATTCTCCGGTACACCATTTGGCTATCCCTTCGTAATCATGGAAGATTGTCAGTTCCGTGAGATTCAGTTTGTCAGCGATCTTCATCGCCTGGGCAGAACCCATGATCTCTCCTGCCACATTTCTCATTTCGGCAAGCTCGGCATGCTCAAATGCCTTGCTGAAATGGAGTTCCTGCCGGTTTCCGTCTTTATCCACAGCGCCTGTAAAAAAAACGATCCCGTAGGAAAAAACTCCGGTAGCGATATTGTAACTGCCGTCAACATATGCGGTTGCGCCCATAAATCTCCACTTTAAAAATACTGTTTGAATATTATGACAAAATAATCGATAATATACTAGCATATTACCTGTGAAATTTTTGTTAAAAAAAAGTAAATTAAACGATGCTTTTTTAGATAATATGATTGGTGCCATCAGAAAGGAACGATATTTTTTATGGACAATCTGATCTTTTCGCTCAATGCTACCATGCCGCTGTTTATCATGATCGCTTTCGGTTATTTCATGCGAAAGGTGAATATCCTGACAGAAGGATTCCTGAAAGCTGCCGATAAATTCAATTTCATAGTGACACTTCCGGTCCTTCTGTTTACGGATCTGTCCCAGGCAGACTTCGTACAGGCGTTTGACCTGAAGTTCCTGCTGTTCTGTGCAGGTGCCACATCCGCTGTTTTCTGGGGAGTCTGGGGGGTGGCCAGATTCGTGATCAAAGACCGGGCCCTGCAGGGAGAATTCGTGCAGGCAGCTTACCGGAGCAGCACGGCAGTTCTTGGGATCGCCCTGATCCAGAATATTTACGGAAGCAGTTCCATGAGCGGCATGATGATCCTGGGAGCAGTTCCTTTGTATAATATATATGCGGTTCTGCTTTTGCAGGCGACTTCTCCTGATGGGAAAAAGGGAAATATCAAAAAAACGCTGATCTCTGTTATCACAAATCCCATCCTGCTCGGAGTCGTGCTGGGGCTTGTGTCCTCCCTGATCGGGATACATTATCCGAAAGTGATCAGCAGTTCCCTGAATTATCTTGCCAGGATGGCAACCCCCCTGGCGCTGATCTGCATCGGCGGAGAGTTCAATTTCAGGAGCGCAAGGTCGGTCCTGAAGTATTCTGTGGCAGCATCTGCGCTCAAGATCTTTATATCGCCGGTGATCTTCATGACCATTGCTATCCTGATGGGATTTCGCAATGAAGCGCTGGTGGCGATCTTTGTCATGCTGGCAGGCGCGACGACCCCTTCCGCATATATCATGGCCAGACAATACGGGCATGAAGGAATGCTGACGGCCAGCGCGGTGGTCATCACCACGCTGGGATCGATCCTGACACTGACTCTGTTTGTATTCCTTTTGAAGACTTTCAGTTTTATCTGAAAGAAGGGCGGTACATATGCTGAACATACTGACAGGACCGGAAGTGTCCGGGCTGTCCCATCTGTTATGTGAAGAAATGATCCGGGCTTCTCTTGAAGCGCCTGACGATCTGTTCCTGATCATCGTTCCGGAACAGTCGACTTTGCGGATGCAGCGAATGGTGGTGGAAAACCATCCCCGCCATGCTGTTATGAATATCGATATCGTCAGTTTTGAAAGGCTGGCTCACAAAGTGTTTGAGGAATTGGGCTTTTGTGAGTCCGATATCCTGAACGATACAGGAAAAGTCCTGATCCTGAGGAAGATCCTGGAGGAGAGCAGGGAAGATCTGGTACTGTACCGGAGAAAGGTCCACATGCCGGGATTTGCCCAGGAAATGAATTCCTCGGTCACAGAGCTGAAACAGTACGGGATCGATGACAATGAACTGTTCCTGATGCAGGAGGCTGCCAGACAGGAGGGAAACAGGACCTTGTTTTCCAAACTGCAGGATATCCGGCTGATCTACAGGAGATTCAACGAAGCGGTTTCGGAACGCTACACTACACAGGAAGAGGTATTGGAAGTTTTTGCCCGTCTGGTATCTCAGTCGGAACTGATCCGGGGGGCTCATATCTATCTTGACGGATTCACCGGGTTTACGCCGGTGCAGTACCGGTTGATCCTGGAGCTTCTGAAATACAGTGCCGGGGTCTGTGCCTCGGTCGTCATCCCCGGGGAACAGATCGGCAGCGATGAACAGGACGATCAGTTTTTCCTGAGCAACACAACGATCCGTAAACTTAAGGAAACGGCAGAGAAAGCAGGGACCGGCCACGAGGTCCTGACAGCAAAGATCCCGCTGACGATCCCGGAAGGGTTTTATTTCCGGGGGGAAAACTGCCGGGATGAAGTCCTGTTTATCGCAGGCGAGATCCTGCAGGAAGTCCGGGCAGGGAAAAAACGGTTTCGGGATTTCACCATTATCTGCAGTGACATGGAACGGTATCATTTTCTGTTCCGACAGATCTTCTCCCAGGCGGGCATTCCCTGTTTTATCGATCATAAAACGGAACTTGGAGATAATGAACTGGCCAGGTTCCTGGTCGCTGCCATGCACTCTGCAGCGGAGCATTTTTCTTTTGACAGTGTCTTTGCGTTTCTGAAAAGCGGTCTGTCGGACCTGGATCCGGATGAGATCTGCCATCTGGAAAACTACTGCCTGGAATTCGGGATCCGGGGGATCTCATCCTGGAAAAAGGATTTTACCAGGAACCGTCTCTTAAGAAAAGACCCGGAAAAGAAAGAAAACAACCGGTATTTCTGGGATCTGGAGAAGATCAATGAGATCCGTAAAAAAGCAGCAGGTTCCCTGGCGGCTTTTTATACAGCCTGCAGCGGGGAACGAACAGCGCGGGAGTATTCCGTGGCATTAAAGCAGCTTCTCCTTTCCGTCAGAGCGGAAGAGAAGATGAGCCGTCTGTCGGAAATCTTCTACCAGAAGGAAGAAATGTCAAAAGGGAAGGAGTATGAACAGATCTTTTCCCTGGTCACATCATTGTTGGATCAGATCGCCGACCTGATGGGAAAGAAAAAGATCAGTGCCCGGGAATATGCCCAGCTGCTGGAAGGTGCTTTAGAAGAGATCCGGGTAGGTATCATCCCTCCGTCTCTGGATGCCGTGACTGTGGGAGACCTGACCCGTACCAGGATCGGTGACGTGAAGGTATTGTTCCTGGCAGGTGCAAATGAAGGAAAACTTCCCGCCCCGGCGGCCCATGCAGGTCTTCTTACCAGACAGGAACGGGAATTTCTGCGGCAGGAAAAGTTCGAACTGGCGCCTACGGTGCTGGAGCATCTGTTCATACAGCATTTTTATCTGTATCTGGTCCTCACCAGACCCCGGGAACGGGTTTTCCTGACTTGTGCAGGAGAGCTGGATGGGGAGGAGCTGGTCCCGTCTTACGTGATCAAGGGGATCGAAGAGATCCTGCCGGGGATGGAACTGAAGGAGATCCAGTCTGCTCCGGATACCATCTGGACCGCGAAGGCTTCGCTGGAGCTGGCACGCTCCGCCAGGGATCCATCCACGCTTTCCGGGGAGCAGAAAGAGGTCCTTCGATATTTCTTCCATCAGGATCAGAGGATCCTGAAGCAGATCCTGTCCGGCGCGTTTTACAATAACCGGGCGCTTGCGCTGGATGAACAGACGGCAGCAGATCTGTACGGAGAGGTCTTAAAGGGAAGCGTAAGCCGTTATGAAAGCTTTTATGAATGTCCGTTCCGGCATTTTCTGGATTACGGACTCAGGCTGGAGGAACGGCCGGAATTCAAAGTACAGGCAGCGGATATCGGAACGCTGTACCACGAAAGCCTGGAGCGGTATTCCAGAAAACTGGCAGAGCATGGAGTCACTTTCCGAAATGTAACAGATGAACAAAGCGATGACCTGGCGGCGGAAGCCGTACAGGAAGCAGCACAGGATCTTGAAAAAGAGGTCCTTACGGATTCCTCCAGAAACACCTATCTTCTGGGAAGGATCGCCGAGGTGACCAGAAAGACTGCGGATGTTCTTCGGATGCAGGTGAATCAGGGACTTTATGAACCGGAGTATTTTGAGATGGCGTTTTCTGAAGACAGTGATGAGCATACAAAATTCCTGGGGAAGATCGACCGGGTGGATATCTACGACGGAAATGATCTTTATGTCAAAGTGATCGATTATAAATCAGGCAGCAAAAAGTTCAGCATCCACGATATTTATACCGGGCAGCAGATGCAGCTGACCGCCTATCTGACAGAAGCGGTAAAAAAGATAAAGCATCTGCATCCGGACCGGCAGGTGAAGGCAGGCGGCGTCTATTATTATCTGATCCAGGACAGGTATGTGGGAGATGAGGAGGAAGCTGCCAGGAAATTCCGGATGAGCGGACTGACCAACTGTGCGCCGGAAGCCCTGCATGCGATCGATACAGACCCGGGTCCTTCCAAGGAAAGCAGTATCGCGGAATTCAAATTCACAGGTTCCGGTCTTCATGCATCTTCCAAGGTTGCCAACGACGGGGAGTTCGAGCATCTGATGGCTTTTGTGGAACAGAAGATCCTGGATGCAGGACGCCGGGTCAGAGAAGGGGAAACCAGCGTCTGCCCGGCCTATGAAAACCCGCAGAAAAATGCGTGCATCTACTGTAGGTTCCGGGATATCTGCAAATTCGAACCCGGAAAATGGGGAAGCGATTACCGAAAGCTTCCGGAAGAACTGGATAAGAAAGAGATGGAGAGGGAGATCTATGGCAGATAGAAAATGGACCAGCGCCCAGGAAGAGGCGATCCTTGCACAAGGCTGCAATATCCTGGTTTCTGCCGCGGCAGGATCCGGAAAGACAGCGGTCCTGGTGGAGCGGGTGATCCGAAAGATCACTGACCCGGAAGCTCCCTCTGATATCGACAGGCTGCTGGTCATGACATTTACCAGGGCGGCAGCCGCCCAGATGAAGAGCAAGATCTTTGATGCTATCCGGGAAAAACTGAAAGAGCAGCCGGACAACCGCTTCCTGAAGCAGCAGCTGATGAAGGTGCAGAATGCCAGGATCTGTACGATCGATTCCCTCTGTGCGGAGATTGTCCGTGATCACATAGAAGAGATCGATCTTGATCCGGGATACCGGCTTGCGGACGAGGCGCAGATCCGTATCCTGCAGGCGGATGTGCTTCAGAGTGTTCTGGAGAAAATGTATCAGGAAGGATCGGAGGAGTTCCTGGAACTTGCTCAGTACTATGTGGATAAAAGTGATAATAAGCTGGAGGACATCATCCTGAAGCTCTTTTCCTTTGCCCGGAGCCACCCGGAACCGGAACCCTGGCTTAAAGCGCTGTCCTATCCTTACGAGGAGGCGGGAACACTTTATTCCGGAGAGATCGAGCATGAATATCCGGATGGAATGAAAAACTGGATGGAGGAATATGCTTTTCTCGTCGGGGACATTCTTGATAACCTCCGGGATATGGCGGAAAGAGGCCTTGCGGTCTCGGAGATGAATCACGGGCCGGCGCCGTATGCGGATGCTTTTCGGAAGATCAAGCTGTTTCTCACGCACCTTGCAGATAAACCTTTCGATTACAGAGCCGAGGCTCTGGAAAGGTTCCTGGAAGAGTTTCCGGTCCTGCCTGCGATCCGGAAAAAAGACGTTGACGTGGATCCTTCCCTGAAAGATGCCGCAAAGGAACTGAAAGACCTGATCAAAAAAGAACTGGAGGATCTGAAGGATTCCTTCCTGTACGACAGCCTGGAACAGGTATTTGGCCAGATGGCAGACTGCGGCAAAGCCGCAAAGGCCATTTCCTCTCTGACGATCCGTTTCAGCGAAGAACTGGACGCCGTGAAAAAGGAAAAGAAGATCGAGGATTTTTCCGACATTGCCCATTACGCCTTGCAGGTCCTGATCCGTTACGATGAAGAAGGAAGGATCCTCCGGGACGAGAACGGCGATCCGCTGTTTACGGAAACGGCAGACGCCATGGCAGTCTCCCTGGACGAGATCATCGTGGATGAATACCAGGACACCAATTATCTGCAGGAGTATCTGGTGAAGGCACTTTCCAGGGAGCGGTTCGGATCTCCGGATGTTTTTATGGTGGGAGATATCAAGCAGAGCATCTACCGGTTCCGAATGGCCTGCCCGGAGCTGTTTAACGAGAAACTCCGCCGTTATGTGAAAGCGGAAGAAAACAGACCTTTTGACCCGGGAAGGCTGATCATCCTGGATACGAATTTCCGGAGCCGCAAAGAAGTGCTGGATGTTACGAACCTGGTGTTTTCCAAAGTGATGACGGAAGAAACCGGAGGGATCGATTATCAGCATGGCCACAGCCTTTCCTACGGAGGGCTGTTCGGCGCAGCAGATCAGAAAGATCCCGACTTCCTTCCGGAAATCTATATGATTACAGGAAGCTCTGATCAGGCGAAATATCTGGAAGGATATAAGATCGCAGTCCGGATCGAAGAACTGGTGGCAGAAGGAAAATACCGTTTCAGTGATATGGCGATCCTGACCCAGAGATCTGACAATCCGCAGCTGGAGGAGATCCTCCGGGCAAGAGGGATCCCTGTGATCAAAACCTCCCGGTCGGGTTTCTTTGACAGTTTTGAGATCAGGCTGATCCTGGACCTGCTGAAGATCATAGACAATCCGTTTCAGGATATCCCCTTCGCCGCGGTACTGTACAGTCCTTTATGCGGGGCAGAAACGCAGGACCTGGCGAAGATCCGTCTGGCTGGTGAGAAAACAAGCACCCTGTTTGAATGCTTCCGTGCATTCTGCAGCAGGGATCCGAAGTTTCAATGGTTCCTGGAAAAGCTGCAGGAATGGAGAGAAAGAGCGGTCTTTATGGGACTGTCAGAATTTCTTTCCTATATCCTGGAGGATTCCGGCCTGTATACGATCTTTGCCGCCATGCCGGAGGGAGACGGCCGCAGGGCGAATACAGACCTGTTAAGGACAAAAGCGCAGGAATTTGCCAACGGAAGCTGCACGGGCCTTTTTCAGTTCCTGAGATATATCAAGGAACTGCAGGAGATCGATGTGGACTTTGGCTCTGCGGGAGGTCCTTCCGGAGAAGAAGCAGTCCGCATGATGACGATGCACCGCTCCAAGGGCCTGGAATTTCCGGTCGTATTCCTGGCATGCTGCGGGATCGAATACAATGAACAGGATCTGAGGTTCAATGTGATCGCAGACCGGGAGCTGGGACTTGGGATCGAATACCGGGACACCGATACCCGTCTGATCCGGAAAACCATCCTGATGCAGACGATCCGGCAGAAACAGCGGATGGAACTGTACGCAGAAGAAATGCGGCTTCTTTATGTGGCCATGACAAGAGCCAAAAAAAAGAAAATTATTACAGAACCAGACAGAAATCAGACATCCAGGATCAAAAAATGGGAAGCAAAAGGACAGATCCCTTCCGGACTTTTGCCCCCGGATGCGTATCAGGTGAAAAAGATCCGCAGCCATCTGGGCCTTTTAGGGGAAACATTGTATCGGGACAGAGAAACGACAGATCTGTACAGGCTGGAATGTCCGGACAGTCTGGATCTGGAAGCAGAACGGGTTTTAGAAGTTGAGGAGTTTCTGGAAAAGAAGATCCTTCTTAAGGAACTCGCGCTTGAAGAGGCCGGTTTTTCTGAGGTCAGCCGTCAGCTGGAATTTGTTTATCCTTATCGGGGAGCAGCTTATGCCGTGGGCAAAAAGACAGCTTCCCAGCTGGAAAACCGGGAACATGACGCTGATTACCGGCAGGAAGAGAAAAAGGATCGCGAGAACCGGAAACAAAGAAGGCACAGTGTTCTGACAGAAGAAGACCTGGAGGCGCTGACCGGAGCAGAACGGGGAAATGCCTATCACAGGTTCCTGGAACTCTACGAATATGGAAAAGATCCGGAAGAACAGCTGAGGGAACTGCAGGAGAAGGGAAAACTGAGCAAGGCTTATGCCGGTTCCATAGATCCGGCAAGGATCCGTCAGTTTCTGGATTCTTCCATCGGCAAACGTATGAAACTTGCTTATCTTTCCGGAAATCTTTTCCGGGAACGGCAGTTTGTAATGGGCAATCTCGAGGATCTGAACGCCGCGAAAGAAGGGGAGGAAGATATGCCGCTCTTTTCTTCGGATTCCCGGATCCCGGATGAGGAACTGATCCTGATCCAGGGAATCGTAGATGCTTATTTTATAGAAGAAGATCCGGAACGCGGGCCGGGGATCATCCTGGTGGATTACAAGACAGACCGTATCCATTCGGAAGAATACTACCGGGAAACCTATTCCCCCCAGCTGGCCGCTTATGCGGATGCGCTGGAACGAAGTACCGGATATCAGGTGAGAGAAAGGATCATCTATTCCCTGGAGCTGGGAAAAGAGATCGAGCTGTAACAGAGTAGGAAAGGAAATAATTTTATGATCGTACCGGAATATCTGAAACCAGGGTGCGGCATCGGTGTCACGGCGCCGAGCCATCCGATCGATAAAGAACAGGATCAGTTTCGGTTTTATCATGCTGCCGAGCAGCTGAAGGAACGGGGATATGACGTGACGTTTACTCCCAATGTGTTTGCCCAGGCAGACAAGTTCGGACGAAGCGGGACCGGACAGCAGAAAGCAGAAGAACTGCACAGCCTGATCAAAGACCCGGAGATCCATGCCGTGTTTTCGGCTGCCGGCGGAGATTTCCTGGCAGAGATGCTGCCCTTTGCGGATCTGGATCTTTTTATAAAACATCCGAAATGGATACAGGGGTATTCCGACAATACTTCTCTGCTGTATTATCTGACGACAAAGGGAGATATTGCTACTTCTTACGGGGCCAATTTCGGGGATTTCGGTATGGATCCCTGGCAGCTGTGTGTCTCAAGAGGACTGGAAGTGCTGGAAGGAACCTGTACAAAACAGAACAGTTTCCGTTATTATCAGGACGGGTTTGCCGACCGGGAGACAGGGCTGGAAGGATACAGAAATGACCTGCCGGTAAAATGGTGGTCTGTTACAGGCCGGCAGGCTTACATGAAAGGAAGGCTTCTCGGAGGCTGTATGGATGTTCTTCTGAACCTTGCCGGGACGCAGTTTGACGGCACGTTGGATTTTATCAGCCGCTACCGGGAAGACGGGATCTTATGGTATCTGGAGAGCTTTGCCCTGAACATGGAGCAGATGATGGAAGGTCTGTGGAAAATGAAAGAGATGGGCTGGTTTGAGCATGCTGCCGGGATCATCTTCGGACGCCCTCTCTTTTATCAGACAGAAAGCTGGGACGGGGAGCCGCTTCCTACGTATGAAGAGGTCCTGATGGAGCGTTTGGGAGATCTGCATGTTCCGATCATCACAGGTGCGGATATCGGCCATAAAGGTCCGCAGTTTGTTATGCTCAACGGTATGATGGCGGAAGTGTTCTGCAGGTACGGCAGGGGTTACGTGAAATACCTGTAAAGAAGCACCCCCGGCATCTTCGCAGGAGATTCCTGCCGGGAAAGGATCAGGAGGAGAATTGTCATGGAACAGAACTGGAAATTCAGTGAACTTAAGTATGAAAGACCCGACAGTGAACAGGTGATCAAAGATCTCCGGGAAACAGCCGAAAAGATCCGTGCTGCGCAAAGCGGGGAAGAAGTGCTGTCGCATATTATGGAACACGAACAGCGCGATCAGCAGCTCAGCACGCTGCTGTCACTGGTGAATATCCGCCATACGCTGGATACCCGGGATGCATTTTATGAAAAGGAAAATGAATGGATCGGACAGACCATGCCCACCATTCTTCCGGATTCCCTCGCCCTGGCCGATGCGATCGCGGAAAGCCCCTTCCGGAACGAGATCGAAGAGAAATTGGGGAAACAGTTCTTTGCGGAGATCGACTTGCAGAAAAAATGTTTCTGTCCGGAAAATATTCCCCTGATGCAGGCAGAAGCCAAACTGACGGATGAATACCAGAAGATCATGGCTTCCTGCCAGGTGGAATTTATGGGAAAGAAACGAAATCTTTACGGCCTGCAGAAATTTTTCGAGCATACGGACCGGGATGTTCGCCGCCGGGCTTTCAAAGCCTATTCAGCCTTTTATCATTCTCATGAGGAACGGCTGGAAGAGATCTGGAGCGAGCTGATCCGGATCCGTAACGAAATGGGACGGAACCTGGGATATGAGAATTTCATCCCGGTGGGATATATGCAGCAGAGCCGTACAGATTACGGTCAGGAGGAAGTGGCTTCTTTCCGGGAACAGGTAAGAAAGGAACTGGTGCCTGTCTGCGAAAAACTGTATCAGGCGCAGGCAAAGCGCCTGGGGATCGGCAGGATCTGTGCCTTTGATGAGAAGATGATTTATCCGGAAGGAAACGCCGTTCCGGCCGGAGATGATGATTTTATGATCGGCACTGCAAGGCAGATGTATCATGAACTGAGTCCGGAAACGGCGGAATTCATTGATTTTATGATCGAACATGAGATGATGGACCTGAAAAACAGACCGGGCAAAGCTTCTACAGGATACTGCACCATACTTCCTTCCCTGAAAGCGCCTTATGTTTTTTCCTGCTTCAATCAGACGATCTTTGACATGCAGGTGCTGACCCATGAACTGGGACATGCCTTTGCCGCCTACCGTGCTTCCAGGATCCAGCCGCTGCAGAATTATTTCTTTTCTTCCACCGATATCGCTGAGATCCATTCCATGTCCATGGAGCAGTTTGCGTATCCGTACGCAGAGCGGTTCTTCGGGAAGGATGCGGATAAGTTCCGGTTTGCTCATCTGCAGGAAGCGCTGACTTTCGTTCCCTTCGGCGTTGCTGTGGATGAATTCCAGCATATTTGTTACGCCCATCCGGAACTGACTCCGAAGGAACGGACGATGGAATGGCATAAGCTGGAACGCAAGTATATGCCCTGGAGGACCTATGAAGACGATGAATTTATGGAGCGGGGAGGTTACTGGTACCATAAGCTCCATATTTTCCTGTATCCCTTCTACTATATCAGCTATACGCTGACGACCATGGGAGCCATGGAATTCAAAAAGAAATATGCGGAAGAACCGGTATCTGCATGGAAGGATTATCTGGCGCTTGCGGATGTGGGAGGCAGCAAAGGCTATCTGGAGACACTGCATCTTGCACATCTTTCCGTACCCTTTGAGCCGGGAGCTGTAGCACGCGCCGCCGGTTATGCGATCCGGATCCTGGAAGAGCAGATTGGCAGCTGACGGCGGAAGCGGAATGTTCAGACTCGGCGTGGTATCATATCTGTGTTTCTCCGTTTTCTAATAAGCGCTTCTAAAAAAGGGCGTTGTATTAGAAAAAAACATGATTTCTGAAATAAAGTGCTTTTTTTGAGGCGGTATTTTAGAAAATGCTCATTTGCAAAGCCGGTTTTATGTATTTTTCTAAAAATACTGCTGTCAGAAGACTATTATTTTAGAAAACGCATTTTTTTCTAAAAAAGAGGGCTTTATTTCAACATTTTTTTAGAAAATCGCTGTCAAAAAGCTTCTGAAAACATAAACCCAGGAATGGGGCTAAAGCTCAAACTTTCGTCATAAAAAACCACCGGTTTTACCGGTGGTTTTGATCTATATGGGAAAAAATATTACACCAGCTTTCCGGCACATCTCGGATACAGTTCCACGTCGCGGATATTGCTGATACCAGTAACATACATGATCAGCCGTTCAAATCCCAGGCCGAATCCGGAGTGAGTGGTACTTCCGAAGCGGCGAAGGTCCAGATACCAGGAATACTGTTCCTTGTCGAGTCCCAGTTCTTCGATCCGCTTGACCAGCAGGTCGTAGCGTTCTTCACGCTGGCTGCCGCCGATCAGTTCTCCTACTCCCGGCACCAGCATATCTGCTGCAGCTACGGTTTTTCCGTCGTCGTTCTGGCGCATATAGAAGGATTTGATCTCCTTCGGATAATCATACACAAAGACCGGCTTGTGGTAGATCTGTTCGGTCAGATATCTTTCGTGCTCCGTCTGAAGATCGGTTCCCCAGTCTACCTTGTATTCAAATGCGTCGTTATGCGCTTTCAGGATCTCGACTGCTTCTGTATAGCTGACTCTGCCGAAATCGGAATCTGCCAGGTTGGTCAGGCGCTCCAGCAGGCTCTTATCATAGAAGTTATTGAAAAATGTAAGCTCTGCCCGGCAGTTCTCCAACAGGTGCCGGACCACATATTTGATCATGGCTTCCGCTGTGTCCATATCGTCCGTCAGGTCTGCAAACGCCATCTCCGGCTCTACCATCCAGAACTCGGCGGCGTGGCGCTGGGTATTGGAGTTTTCAGCACGGAAAGTAGGACCGAAGGTATAGACCTTTCCGAATGCCAGGGCAAATCCTTCTGCTTCCAGCTGTCCGGATACCGTCAGGTTGGTCTCCTGTCCGAAGAAATCCTGGGAGAAATCCACTTTGCCGTCTTCCGTCATCGGAGGAGCGGCAGGATCGAGAGTGGTGACCCGGAACATTTCCCCGGCACCCTCGCAGTCACTGCCGGTGATCAGCGGAGTATGGACATAGACAAATCCATTTTCATGGAAGAAGCTGTGCAGGGCATAGGCTGCCTCGCTCCTGACGCGGAACACGGCATTGAACGTGTTGGAACGCGCCCGCAGGTGAGGGATCGTTCTCAGAAATTCCAGCGTATGGCGCTTTTTCTGCAGCGGATAGTCGGGATCGCATCCGCCTTCGATCCGCACGGTCTGTGCATGGACTTCCAGGGGCTGCTTGGCTCCGGGTGTCAGGACCACTTTACCGTCTACGATCACGGAGCTGCCGACAGGAAGATTGGCCAGTTCCTTGAAGTTGTCAAATGCAGCTGCATCGAGAATGATCTGGAGGTTGCCGAAGCAGCTTCCGTCATTTATTTCCAGAAAACCGACGTTTTTGGATTCCCTGGATGTTTTTACCCAGCCTGCGACAGTGATCTGGCTGCCGTCTGCCGGAAAGTTGCTGAATAATGCTTTGAGTTCCGTTCTTTTCACAATCGTTCTCCTTTGAATCTGCAAAGAATTTTGCAAAAAATTATATAGCATTTGCTTCGGAAAGGCAAGCAGTGCGCATGGAAGGAAGAAAAAATAGGGGTACCATAAAAAAAGGATTTGTGGTATATATTATTCGGCGCATTTTGCATATGGGCTTTTTTGTGTTCGTAAAAATGCGGCAAATGTTGTAAAAACAAGAAACAGAGAGCAGGGTAATACATGTTAGAACTGAAAAATGTCACTTTCCAGGTTCCTGATGAAAAGGATCAGGACAAGGAGATCATCAAAAATATCAGCCTTACGATCGAAGACCAGAAATTTATCGCGATCACCGGGCCGAACGGAGGCGGAAAAAGTACGCTGGCCAAGCTGATCGTAGGGATCTATGAACCATCAGAAGGACAGATCCTGTATAACGGAACAGATATCACCCACATGTCAGTTACAGACAGGGCAAAACTGGGGATCAGTTTTGCTTTCCAGACGCCGGTGCGGTTCAAGGGCATCAAAGTCAAAGACCTGATCAGGCTGGCCGCGGGCAGGGAACTGTCTGTCGGAGCTGCCTGCGCCTATCTGTCGGAAGTCGGATTGTGCGCAAAGGATTATATCGATAGAGAAGTAGACGGCAGTCTGTCCGGAGGAGAGCTGAAAAGGATCGAGATCGCCCAGCTGATCGCCCGCAATACGGAGCTTTCCGTACTTGATGAACCGGAAGCCGGGATCGATCTGTGGAGTTTTTCCAATCTGATCAAAGTGTTCGAGAAAATGCGGGAGGACAGAAAACGCAGTATCATCATCATTTCCCATCAGGAAAGGATCCTGGATATCGCAGACGAGATCCTGGTCATGAAAGACGGACAGGTAGCGGATTTCGGGAAGAAGGACGAGATCCTGCCGGAACTGCTGAAAGGCACTGCCGCCTGTAAGTATTATCAGTAAATGTAATTGGAGATAAAAATGGATAAAGTACAAAGAGACCTTCTGGAGACGGTTGCGGATATTCACGGCGTGCCGGAGGGAGCCTATAACATCAGGGCAAACGGAAAGCTGGGCGGAAGAGCTACGACAGCCAATATCGATATCGTGACCAAGCAGGACAATCCGGGGATCGATATCATCATCAAACCGGGTACGGTCAATGAAAGCGTACATATCCCGGTCATTATCAGTGAATCCGGACTGGAGGATATGGTTTACAATGATTTTTATATCGGGGAAGGATCTGACGTGGTGATCGTTGCCGGCTGCGGCATCCATAACTGCGGTGACCAGAGCAGCAGGCATGACGGGATCCATACCTTCCACGTGGGAAAGAACGCCAGGGTCAAATACATCGAAAAGCATTATGGGGAAAACGACCCGGATGCTTCCGGTGCCAATATCATGAACCCCCCGACTGTAGTTTACGGGGACAAGGGGGGTTATTTAAAAATGTAACCCCCCAAGATCAAAGGGATCGATGAATCTTTTACACATAACAAAGCATACCTGAACGGGGAAGGCGCGAAACTGGTGGTACGGGACAAGCTGATGACGCATAAGGACCAGCATGCGGATGCCATTTTTGATGTGGAAATGAATGGAGTCGGAAGCACCTGCGATCTGATCTCCAGAGCGGTTGCAAAGGATGATTCCACCCAGACATTCAAAGCGGCTATTGTCGGGAATGCCAGATGCTCCTCCCACACGGAATGCGATGCGATCATCATGGACAATGCAAAGATCTCAGCGACTCCTGAGATCATGGCAAATGATCTGGACGCCGCGCTGATCCATGAAGCTGCCATCGGCAGGATCGCCGGGGAGCAGCTGATCAAACTGATGACGCTGGGGCTTACGGAGGAAGAAGCAGAGCAGGAGATCATTGCAGGTTTCCTGAAATAATAACTACAATTTAAACGATTTTCATCAGTGAAGGCATATCCGCAAACGCATTCGCTGATTGTTTGCGGGATATGCTTCACCGACGAAATTCACACAGATTTCAATCATCATTTAAGGAAGTACCATGAATATTTACAAGGAACGGATCGAAGCTCTCCGGAAGAAGATGAAAAAAGCGGGGATCGATGTTTATTATATCCCCATGAGCGACTGTCATAACAGTGAATATGTGGCCGATCACTTCCGCTGTATTGCGTATATCAGCGGGTTCACTGGATCGGCAGGCTCCCTGGTCATTACCATGGACAAGGCATGGCTGTTTGCGGACGGCCGGTATTATATCCAGGCTGCCAACCAGATCGAAGGATCCGGCATCAGCCTGATGAAGATCGCACAGCCCGGCGTTCCGGAACTTTCGGATTTTCTGAAAGAACAGTCCGAAGGAAAGGTGCTGGGATTTGACGGCAGTGTGGTGCCGGCCGATTTTGGATGCAAATTCAAGTGCAGGATCGTATGCGACCGGGATCTGGCTGACATAGTCTGGAAGGATCGCCCGCAGCAGCAGTTCTCGGAGATCTTTGAGCTGCCGATCACCTCTACCGGGGAAAGCGCTTCTTCCAAGATCGGAAGGATCCGGAAACGTCTGCAGGAGTATATAAAGGACGGGGAAGAGTATCTGTATATCCTGAATTCCCTGGATGATATCGCCTGGATCTTCAATCTCCGGGCTAACGACGTGGAGGATAATCCGGTGCAGTTTGCCTACGCGGCGATCAGCCGGGATAAGGTCATGCTTTTTACCGGGGCCTCGCTTCCGGCGGATACGGAGAAAGAGCTGAAAGAGACCGTCGGGCTGGTAACTGGAGCATATTCCAGGACCTGTCTTTCCATGGAAGGATATGATACGGTCCTGATGGATATCTCCCGGATCAGCTATGATACCTGGCGCTATTATAAGGAGAAAGGGTCCCGGATCCTTCCCGTTTCCAACCCTTCCACGCTCATGAAAGCCGTGAAGAACGAAACGGAGATCCGTTGCCTGAAAGAGGCCCTGGTAAAAGACAGCGCCGTTGTTGTCAATTTTATGTACTGGCTGAAGAAGAATGTGGGCAGCATCCCCATGGATGAAGTATCTGTCGCGGATCACCTGCAGGAGATGCGGATGGCGCAGGAGGGTTATATCGAATTGTCTTTCGGGACGATCTCTGCATATAAGGAAAATGCCGCCCAGATGCATTACGCCCCGAAAAGGGGAGCGTGCAAAGTTCTTTCACCGGAAGGATTCCTGCTGGTGGATTCCGGATGCCAGTATGTGAACGGGACAACGGATATTACCAGGACGTTTGCCCTGGGACCTTTGACCCGGGAGGAAAAGAAAGCATTTACCCTGACGGCTGTGTCCATGCTGAGACTGATGAATGCCAAATTCCTGAAGGGCTGCTCCGGGGAGAATCTGGATATCATGGCCAGGGAGCCGATGTGGAAGGTCGGCTGGGATTATAAATGCGGCACAGGACATGGCGTGGGCCATGTGCTGAATGTTCATGAAGGCCCCCACAATATCCGCTGGAAGATCAACTACGAGCATCCCACTGCTGTTCTTCAGCCGGGCATGGTGGTGACGGACGAGCCGGGCGTTTACAGGGAAGGACAGTACGGTGTGCGGACCGAAAACGAACTGCTGGTCACAGAATATATGGAGACGGAAGACGGGACTTTCCTGCAGTTTGAAAACCTGACATTTATCCCCATTGATCTGGATGCCATCGACACCGGTTATATGACGGCAGAGGATCTTAAAATGCTGAACGATTATCACAAAAAGACATACGAAGTGATCGCTCCGCTGGTTTCACAGGAAGTCCGCGAATGGCTGAAGCATTATACCAGAGAACTGAATGAATAACATATTATTTATATATAACCCCAATTCGGGGAAGGGACGGATCAAAGGACATGTGGATGACATTGCGATGATCCTGTCATCCGGCGGCAGAAGAGTGGACGTCTATGAAACAAAGTGTCCCCTGGATGCCATGAACAAGGCGCAGTGTGATGCGGGAAACTACGATCTGGTGGTCTGTGCGGGAGGCGACGGAACGCTGAGTGAAGTGGTATCCGGCATGATGCACAGGCAGGAAAGGATCCCCATCGGTTTTATTCCCATCGGTTCTACCAACGACACCAGGAGCGGATTCGGACTTCCGAAGGATATCCTGGATGCCGCAAGGGTCTGTCTGGAAGGGGTTCCGTTCCGGACAGACGTGGGAAGATTTAATGACGAATATTTCACCTATGTGGCATCCCTCGGCTCGCTTTCAGCTGTCTCATGCTTTACCTCACAGGAGATCAAGCGGATCCTGCGACACGGCGCCTACCTGATCGAAGGGATCCGGCAGCTGCTGCAAATGGAATCCTGCGAGATGTAGGTGGAATTTGACAACAATGTGATCGAAGGAGATTTCTTTCTGGGACTGGTGACGAATTCCCTGTCTGTAGGAGGATTTGAAGGGATCACAGGGAAACATGTGGATCTGCAGGACGGGCTCTTTGAAGTAGCGCTCCTTCGCAAGCCGCGCAGCCTTCTGGATTTTACCAGGGAGGTCGATATGATGCTGATCCACAATCAGGAAGACCGTCAGATACTGGATGACGTGGTCGTACGTTTTAAGACCGATCACGTGATCTTCCGGTCGGAAGTTCCGGTCCAATGGGTAAGAGATGGTGAGAACGGAGGAAAACATCGAACCGCAGAGATAGAAGTCTGCAAAAAAGCCGTTACGATCATATCTGCCCGCGACTGAAGTTACTGTCCGATCATAGAAGTGTATTGACCAAGTGCCGGGGTTTTTCCCGGACCAAAAGAAAACGAGGCACAGGATTGAAAAAGACAACCAAAAAAATCATTGACGATTATGTAGCTGACCTTAAGTCCTCACAGAAGACGATCAGTATCATTGAGATTGAAGAGATGTTTGCCGAAAAGCCTCTCAATATCAAAGAAACCGAAGAAGTATACAAATACTTCGAGGAGCTGGGCGTTGAAGTCAACAAAGAAGAAGAGGAAGAAGATCTTGATATTGATCCGATCATCCTTCTGGATGGGATCGAGACAGACGACCCGGTCCGTATGTATCTGAAAGAGATCGGAACGGTTCCTCTGCTGACACCGGAAGAAGAACAGAGACTTGCCATGGCCAAGGCAGACGGTGACGAAGAGGCGAAAAACAAGCTGATCGAGTCAAACCTGAGACTGGTGGTCAATATTGCAAAAAAATATACGAACAGGGGACTCAGTTTCCTGGACCTGATCCAGGAAGGAAACCTGGGCCTGATGAAAGGTGTGGAGAAGTTTGATTACGAAAGAGGGTTCAAACTGTCCACTTATGCGACCTGGTGGATCCGGCAGTCCGTGACGAGAGCTCTGGCGGATCAGGCCAGGACGATCCGGGTGCCGGTACATATGGTGGAGACGATCAACCGGATGACCAAGATCCAGAGAAACCTTACCCTGAAGCTGGGCTATGAACCGAGTGCCAGAGAGGTTGCAGAGGAGATGGGAATCTCTGAAAGCAAGGTCCTGGAGATCATGCAGATCTCCAAGGAGCCGACCAGCCTCGAAGCCCCGAAAGGCGAGGACGGGGAAGGCGTGGTAGCCGACACCGTCAAGGATGAGATCTCACTGTCTCCGGAACAGAGCGTGGAGAATATCATGCTCAAGGAACAGATCGAGATCCTGCTCCAGGATCTGAAAGAACGGGAAAGACAGGTCATTATCCTCCGGTTCGGTCTGGAGGACGGACGGCCAAGGACCCTGGAAGAAGTTGGACAGGTGTTCAATGTAACCAGAGAGAGGATCCGACAGATCGAAGCAAAAGCACTCAAAAAGCTGAAAAACCCGGTACGGGGAAGGATGATCCAGGATTATCTGAAAAACTGACCGGAACCTAAAACATTTTCGACAAGCAGGAGATATCAGTAAATGGAAGAATTAGAAACCGGGGAAAATAAGAATAAAGAAGGTAAGAAAAAAGTGAGTCCCGTTATAGAATGGGTCGTTATCATTGCAGTTGCACTGGCGGCAGCATTATTCATCAATTTCGTGATCATCATCAATTCCGTGGTACCTTCCGGTTCCATGGAATCCACGATCATGACCAATTCCCGAATGATGGGACTGCGTGTAACTTATTGGTTCAGTGATCCCCAGAGGGGCGATATCATTGTATTCAAATATCCTGACGATCCGTCTGAGAACTTTGTAAAGCGGGTGATCGGAACACCCGGCGATACCGTGGAGATCATACACGGAGTAACTTATGTCAACGGTGAGGTATTGGAAGAACCTTATCTGAAAGAAACTCCGAAAGACAAAAACTTTGGCCCATATGAAGTACCGGAAGACTGCTACTTTGTGATGGGTGATAACCGAAACAATTCCAATGACGCCAGATTCTGGAAAAATACCTATGTTAAGCGGGATGCGGTATTGGGCAAAGCATTGTTCTGCTATTGGCCGCCGAGCAGGATAGGAGTATTGAAATAATGATCCGGACAGATTCCAGAAAAGTCCGGAAGGGCGATACTTTCGTAGCTCTTCCGGGAATATCGAGCAATGGAGACCAGTATATTGACAAGGCGATCGAAGCTGGCGCTGACAGGATCGTATGCAGAGACCGGAAAAAAGCGAAGGCCTGCAGGGATCTTCCCGTGGAGTTTATCTGTACAGATGATCCCAGGGCATTTCTGGAAGAACTTCTGGTACAGGAATACTGCGGTATCATCGACCAGATGACATTGATCGCCGTTACGGGAACGAACGGCAAGACGACGACCTGCAGCCTGGTGGCGAAAGCCCTCGGCCGGCTGGGCCGGAAATGCGGCTATATCGGAACGATAGGCTTCTATCTGGACCGGAAAGTGCGGGATCTTCCCAATACGTCCGTGGACATCTGCGATCTGTATGAACTGCTGCTGGAAGCCCATGAAAAAGGATTCGATACCGTAGCACTGGAAGCCTCCAGCCAGGGACTTGCTATGGGAAGGCTCCATACGCTTTCTTTTGATATTGCGGTGTTTACCAATCTGACGGAAGACCATCTGGACTATCATATTACCATGGACCGTTATGCTGCGGCCAAGCAGGAACTGTTCCGGCACATCAAACCCGAAGGAGCGGCGCTTGTTAACTCAGACGATCCGTACAGCAGCCGTTTTCTCCTGGAACAGAATGTCAACTACACCTACGGGATCCATTCCGGGGATTTCCGGGCATCGGAGTTTCGGTTCCGGGAAGGGACTGATCTGACCTGGGAACCGGATGGAAAGAAACGGACGATCCATACAGGCCTGATCGGCAGGTACAATGTATATAATACCATGGCTGTGATCGGCGTACTGTGGATCCTCGGATACAGTCCGGACAGCATTGACCGGGCAGTAATGGACCTTAAGGCTCCGGAGGGAAGATGCGATCTGATCTCCCATAACGGCAGCACCATTGTGATCGATTATGCCCATACACCGGACGCGGTCCGGAATATCATGGACACGGCGCGGGAGTTTACCGAAGGAAACATGTATGTGGTATTCGGCTGTACCGGCGACCGGGAGAGGGAAAAAAGGCCGGTGATGACGCAGCTGGTCCTGGAAAACTGTGCGTTTGCCGTGATCACGGATGATGATGTCCATACAGAGCCGGAGGAACGGATCATCGAGGATATGCTGGCCGGCAACACCAGAGATAATTATGAAATATGCCTGGACCGGAAGGAAGCCATCCGGAAAGGGATCGGGATGCTTTCTGCGGGGGATACGCTTCTGATCCTCGGGAAAGGGCATGAGAACTTCATCATTATGAACGGGTATAAGATCCCGCATAATGACAAGCAGGCAGTGGAAGAGATCATCGCAGGGTAACACATGGAATTTGAGAACAGCAAAATCGAATTGGCGAAAACAGAGCATGAGATCCTCCTGGAGGATCCGCGTACTGTGAAAAAAAGACGGCGTGCCGATAAAAGACGCCGGCGAAAGTACAAATTCTCTGACAAACATCATTCCGTAGCAGGGATCATTGCCACGATCCTGACAGTTCCCGCGATCGCTTTTATCGTGCTTGCTATTGTAACGGCAACGGCCCAGAAGGGACAGGGCAGCACCCTGGTGGGATGGCTCCCGTTTTTTGCCATGATCCTCGCTACCGCCGGGATCGTCATGTCGGCTCTTAGCTTTCGGAAACCGGATACGATCTATACGTTTTCCTGGTCCGGATTGATATCCGGCATTGCAGTCTGGCTGTTTGTGGCGGTCATCCTGGTGATCGGGATCTGATGGACGGGCAAGATGCCGAAGATTCAGCAGATGTGGGCAAGGTATTCGTAAAAAATGATGAACCTGCAGCATTTCATTGACACTGCCGCGCTAAAGTGCTATAAAAGTAAACAATTATATCACAGAGGTGTGTTATGTTTTACGGTTCTTCACTTATTGTACTGTTACTGGTAAGCGCTATTCTGGTCCTGCGTCAGCAGATTCCGGCTAGTGCTAAAAAGTGAAACCTGATTGAATAATTTGTAAGCAATGTCAATTAGAAGATCCTACGGTGAATCCTTTTTAGCCGTAGGATGTTTTTTTAGATTTACAGGATCTTACAGGATTATTCTTAATTAATAAGCTGTATAATGAACCATCAGCTTACAGTTTTCTAGGAGGAAATAAAATGCAGCTGACAGGAGCACAGATTTTACTGGAATGTCTGCGGGAACAGGAAGTGGATACGATCTTCGGATATCCGGGAGGAACGATCCTGAATGTTTATGACGCCCTGTATGATTATCAGGATGTTTTCAGGCATATCCTGACTTCTCATGAACAGGGAGCAGCCCATGCAGCCGACGGATATGCCAGGAGTACCGGCAAAGTAGGCGTTTGCTTTGCAACGTCAGGTCCCGGCGCGACCAACATGATCACCGGTATCGCCACAGCATATATGGATTCGTCTCCGGTGGTTTTCATTACCTGCAACGTAGGAGAAAATCTGATCGGAAAGGATTCATTCCAGGAGGTGGATATTACCGGCATCGCCATGCCGATCACAAAAAACAATTATCTCGTAAAGCATGCAGAACAGATCGCGGATGTGGTCAGGGAAGCCTTTGCTATCGCGAGATCCGGCCGCCCGGGCCCGGTACTGATCGATTTTCTGAAAAATGCAACCGCGGAAAAGGCCGAGTATGAACCACTTCCGAGGAAGGAACACTATACATCCGGCAGGATCGCCCAGCTGGTGAAAAAGTCCATGTTCCGTTTCGAACCGCCCAGGGTTGATGATAATGATATCAATATCCTGCTCGAGATGATCCGTAATTCGGAAAAACCGCTGATCATCTGCGGCGGCGGTGTGGTAAGAAGCCGCTCCCAGGAGCAGCTGACTGCCTTTGCGGAAAAGCTCGATTCCCCTGTCGCCCTGACGGTCATGGGCGCCGGCGGTATGAACGGCAGAAATCCTCTGACAACCGGAATGATCGGTATGCACGGATCCCAGGCTTCCAATATGGCCTGTGACGGCTGCGACCTTCTGATCGCCATCGGCTGCCGCTTTTCCGACCGGGTTGCCCTTAATCCAGCATCCTTCGCGAAGCAGGCACAGATCGTGCAGATCGATATCGACCGTGCGGAGATTAACAAGAATGTCAAGACCGACCATCATATTGTCGGTGACGCCAAGCAGGTCCTGGAGATCCTGATCGACCGCATGGAGCAGTGTGATCATAAAGCCTGGAAAGAGTATGTCTTTTCTTATCCGAGAGAGGCGGAATACGATGAGGGCGGCGACAAGATGACTCCGAAGCAGATCCTCTCTACCATTGCTCAAATGGTGCCGGATGATACCATCGTATCGACCGATGTCGGCCAGCATCAGATGTGGGCGATCCAGCATTTCCATTTTGATTATGCAGGACAGCTCTTAACGTCCGGCGGGTTCGGAACCATGGGCTTCGGCCTCGGTGCCGCCATCGGCGCTCAGGTCGGCAATCCCGACAAAACCGTCATCCATGTTACCGGTGACGGAAGCTTCCGTATGAACTGCAATGAGCTGGCGACAGAAGAGCATTACGGACTTCCGATCATCACATTTGTCTTTAACAATCAGACGTTAGGCATGGTCCGGCAGTGGCAGAACCTGATCTATCACAAGCATTATTCCCAGACGACCCTGGACCGGGGACCGGATTTCGTGAAGCTGGCAGAAGCCTACGGACTGAAGGGCCGGAGGGTCAGCAGCGTGGAAGAGCTTCGGGAAGCCATCAAGGAAGCCAGGGAATGGAAGAAGGGTTATGTAGTGGACTGCATGATCGACACCGATGAGATGGTACGCCCCATGGTCGGCGGCGGAAGCCATATCACAGATTTCATTATCAGTTAAGGAGGCGGGGAAATGACAGATCAGAAAATGTATACGCTTGCTGTACTTGTAGACAATGAATCCGGTGTTTTATCCCAGGTCTCCAGGCTGTTCTCACGGAAAGGATATAATATCGAATCCCTGGCGGTGGGAAAGACCCATCGGGCGGAAGTTTCCCGTATCACCATTGAAGTACTGGCAGATGATGACCATATCATCCTCCTGGCCAATCAGCTCAGAAAGCTCTATCCGGTGCATTCGGTCAATATCCTGAAGCCGGAGAAGTCTTTCCACCGTGAGCTGGTGATGATCAAGGTGAAAGCACCAACCAATGATAAACGCAATGAGATCATACAGATCACCAATATTTTCAGGGGCCAGATCGTGGATGTTTCCGTCGGAGCCCTTACGATCGCATTGATCGGCAATGAAAACAAGATCAACGGTATTGAAAATGTATTATCAGAATTTGAAATCATAGAACTTGTCAGAACAGGATACGTGGCATTGGAGAGAGGCCTCGATACCATCTACAATGACACGAAAGAGAAAGGAGAATTCAACTATGGCAAAAATGTATTATGAGAAGGATTGTGATCTGAACAGACTGAACGGCAAGAAGATCGCCGTGATCGGTTACGGTTCCCAGGGACATGCACACGCCCTGAACCTGAGAGATTCCGGCTGTGATGTGATCATCGGACTGAGAGAAGGCGGAAAGTCATGGCCGGTAGCCGTAAAGGACGGTTTTGACGTGATGCCCGTGGCAGAAGCGACCAAGGCAGCAGACATCATCATGATCCTGATCAACGATGAGAAGCAGGCTGATATGTATAAGAAAGATATTGCTCCTTATCTGACAGCCGGAAAAGCTATCGCATTTGCCCATGGTTTCAATATCCGTTACAAACAGATCGTTCCCCCGGCAGACGTTGATGTTTTCATGGCAGCTCCGAAGGGACCGGGTCATACGGTAAGATCCCAGTTCGTAGCCGGCAAGGGCGTTCCGTGTCTGGTGGCAGTAGAGCAGGATGCATCCGGCAGCTGCATGGATATCGCACTGGCATACATCGCCGGTATTGGCGGTGCAAGAGCCGGTATTCTGGAAACAACAATGAACGAAGAGACCGAGACCGACCTCTTTGGTGAGCAGACTGTCCTGTGCGGCGGCGTCGTGGATCTGATGAGATGCGGCTTCGAAACACTGGTAGAAGCAGGATATGCACCGGAAAATGCATATTTTGAGTGTATCCACGAGATGAAGCTGATCGTCGACCTGATCAACAAGGGCGGTGTGGCAGCCATGAACTATTCCATTTCCGACACAGCAGAGTACGGCGAATATGTTTCCGGCCCGCGCGTACTTCCCTACGAGCAGACCAAAGCCAATATGAGAGCGGTCCTGAATGACATTCAGGACGGGACTTTCGCCGGCAAATGGATCGCCGAAAACAAGAACGGCCGTACTTTCTTCAACTCCAAGAGAGAGCAGCTGGCTAAGCATCCGATGGAGATCGTCGGCAAAGAACTGAGAGAAAAGATGCTGTGGAAGAATGACGCAGATCTTGACTCCGCTTCCAACTAAATAATCTGCAGAGCTGCCTCCGGATATTCCTGAAAAGTTCAGATACTATTCACTTTTCAGGAATATCCGGAAGGCGGTCTGCGAAATGATCCAGACGAACCTGAGACAATGACAAGCGTCATTTTTCAACAGAAAGGACAATATATGATAT
>R26__coassemble_200_pt1 | contig 40516 bp, 36 predicted proteins | sample R26__metabat2_high_PE_046 | metagenome-assembled genome bin R26
CCGGATCTTTGTTAAAGGGATCCGCAGCAAGCTGGAGATAACACGCTCCGAGTCCCGGCTGTGCGTCTACCATCTGCATCATGGTTGATGCGCAGATCGCACCGTCAAGAAGATTGTCGGAAAACACATATATCACGACGGGAGCATTATAAAACAGGCCGTCTTCACCGTTTTCCTTATACATCTTGTATTTCATCATAAAGAAGGCACTTAATCCAGGCATGGTTTCAGCACATTCCCTGCCGGCTTTTCCGATGATCTCCATGGAATCCTCCAGGATCTCCTTACGTCCTTCTTCTGTTCCTACTACCAGGAGGAAATTATCCTGCCCATTCTTTGCAGTAGGAGCATATTTTGCTGCTTCCAGGATATAGGAAAGTTCATCATCCGTCACTTCTTCTTCATTGAAACGGCGGATAGAACGCCGCATCATGATCTGCCTCCTGATCTGCTGAGGAGTCGGTCTTGTCAGCATATTAAATTCTTCCACGTCTTCCACATCATAACCATCTCCGTCGATCATAATGGCATCTCGCGGACATAAAGCAAGACAGTGCCCGCACCAGTTGCACTTGTCCGGATCATGGACCAGAGCGCCGTCAATGATCTGCAGCGCCTTGTTATGGCAGGCTTCCACGCATGTCCCGCATGTGATACATTGCTCTTCACTAAGAATAAACATAGTTCCCTCCTTACGGACAATCTTATAAACTGGAAACATTATACTATGCCCGGGCCTTGAACACAATCCGCATCAATGAAAGTTAAAATAATCCGCAACTGACATCTGACTGGATTCCGGCATATCACCGAGGATTCCCAGTTTGTACAGTTTATCTGTCAATGTGCCGGACAGTCTGGATCGGATCCGGAATTCTTCCCTGGAAAGGAACGGTCCCTCTGAAGCCGCTTCCTCCAGCAGCATTGCAGCTTTATCCCCCATACCGTCGATCGACATCAGAGAAGGCATCAGTTTTCCGTCAATGATCTGGAATCTGGATGCTTTTGCTTTATAGATGTCGATCGGCATAAATTCAAATCCTCTGGCATGCATTTCCAGAACATTATACATATATTTCAGAAGATCAACATCTTTCGGCGTGGCTTCATTTTCATTGATCTTCGTTTTGATGGATTCCATATTTCTCAGCAGTTCTTCTTTTCCCATACACATGCGTTCGTAATCAAAAGAAGAAGCCCTGATGCTGAAATAGGCAGCATAGTATGCCAGAGGATAGAATATCTTATAATAAGCGATCCTGTAGGCCATCATGACGTAAGCTACGGCATGAGCTTTCGGGAACATATACTGGATCTTGCCGCAGGACCAGAGGTACCAATCCGGCACATTATGTTCTTTCAGCACCTCCTGCCATTCCGGCCATCTTTTTTCTTTTCCCTTCGCGACTTTACCTTTTCGGACCGCTTCCATGATATTAAATGAAAGTGCAGGATCCACGCCTTTCTGGATCAGGTAGATCATAATATCATCCCTGGTGCAGATACAGGAAGACAGGTCAGCTTTTCCCTCTTCTATCAGTGTCTGCGCATTGGACAGCCAAACATCGGTTCCGTGCGAAAGCCCGGCAATCCTTACAAGGTCGGAAAAATTCTTTGGTTTTGTATCCAGGAGCATGCCGATGGTAAAATCCGTACCGAATTCCGGAACGCCCAGCGTCCCTGTCTGATACCCTGCGATATCTTCTGGCTTGATCCCCAGTATTTCCGTTCCTTTAAAAAGTTTCATGACATCCGGATGATCCAGGCGGATATCTGTTGCTTTTGTCCCCGTCAGATCTTCCAGCATTTTGATCATGGTAGGATCATCGTGTCCAAGAATATCAAGTTTCAAAAGGTTATGGTCAATGCTATGGTACTCAAAATGAGTTGTCACAGTGTTTTTACTTGCATCGTTTGCCGGATGCTGAACCGGCGTAAAAGAATAGATCTCTTCCCCGTGAGGAAGTACTACGATCCCTCCCGGGTGCTGCCCTGTACTTCGTTTAACTCCGATAAGTCCTTGTACAAGGCGGTTCATCTCACATTTTCTGGCAGGCCTGTTTCTTCGTTCCATATAGCCTTTGACATAGCCATATACGGTTTTATCCTGTAAAGTAGCTATCGTTCCTGCCCGGAATGTGTGGCCTTTGCCAAAGATCACTTCTGTGTAATCATGAGCATGGCTCTGGTATTCACCGGAAAAATTAAGATCGATATCGGGCTCTTTATCCCCCTTAAATCCAAGGAACGTTTCAAAAGGAATATCAAAACCGTCTTTATAAAGAGGTTCTCCGCAAACCGGGCAGATCCTGTCCGGCATATCACATCCGGAACCGCCTCCGAAAGCTTTAACCTCTTCAGAATCAAAATCGCTGTAACGGCATTTCAGACATCTGTAATGCGGAGGCAGCGGATTAACTTCCGTGATCCCGGACATGGTAGCTGCAAGAGAGGAACCGACGGATCCTCTTGAACCGACAAGATAACCGTCTGAAACAGATTTGATCACCAGTTCTCTCGCTATAATGTACATCACAGAATAACCGTTGGATATAATGGAATGAAGTTCTTTATCCAGACGTTCCTGCACGATCTGCGGAAGATGCTCTCCGTACATGCTTTTTGCAGTATCATAGCAGATATCACGAAGCATCTGGTCGGAGTTTTCGATCACCGGAGGACATTTATCAGGGCGTACCGGTTCAATGTATTCGATCATATCGGCAATGGCATTGGTGTTTTCGATCACAACTTCCCTTGCCTTTTCTTCACCAAGATAACGGAATTCTTCCAGCATCTCATCTGTTGTATGAAGATAAAGAGGCGCCTGGCGATCGGCATCTTCATATTTCATGCTGTCTTCGAGGATGCTTCTGTAAATGGTATCTTCCGGGTCCAGAAAATGAACATCGCCGGTGGCTGCTACCCGTTTTCCGAGCCGGTCACCGATTTCACATATCTTGCGATTGACGTCACGGATCGCTTCTTCATCTTTTAAAGCATGGCCTTTATGAGAAGGTTTCTGGTATTCACGTACCAGGAACTCATTGTTCCCCACAGGCTGGATCTCGAGATAATCATAGAAAGAGGCAATCTTCTCAAGCTCTTCATCCGTTGCACCGGACAGACATGCATCATAGAGCTCTCCCATAACGCAGGCGGATCCTATCAAAAGCCCTTCCCGGTATCTCGCCAGGAGACTTTTCGGGATCCTTGGACGTCTCTGAAAGTAGTTGACATGGGAAAGAGAGACCAGACGATAAAGATTGATCCTGCCGATCTCGTTTTTCGCCAGTAAAATGACATGATAATACTTGCTTTTCTTTACATGGCTGATCGCTTCTTCCAATTCCGGATCCGGCTCTTTTGGCGTATCATCCGGAATAGCGGAAGTCCTTATCAATTCCACATCTTCCTCTCCCCTTACTACAGGGAAAGGATCATCATTGACCAGATACCCTTCACACCCATACAGGATCTTAAAATCAAGATCAGGTTTTTTCCCTTTCAGATCCTGCATCTTGTGAAAAGCATCCGGAAAGCCCTGAACAACGCCATGGTCTGTAATAGCCAGCGCCTTATGTCCCCAGGAAACAGCGCGGTCGATCACTTTACCAACATCTGTCAAAGCATCCATATCGGAAAAACGGGTATGAAGATGTAGTTCGACTCTTTTTTTCTCCTGTGTATCCTGACGGACTGCTTTTTCCAGTTTTGCTTCCCTGATCCCCATTGCCCGTGTGATCAGAAATTCTCCTTCAAAATTATCGTATTCAACTTTGCCCTGAATTTCAACGCTGAGGCCTTTATGAAGAAGATCAGGAAGATCATCCTCCCCATCTTTGATAAACAATTTGACAGAGATACTGTCTGTCTGGTCTGTAACGGAAAAGCGGAAGATCTTGAATCCGTTTTTCGTTACTGTCACTTCATTTTCAAAGATCGTACCGCAAACGATAACGCTTTTCATGTCCCCCAGGATTTCCGCAATCGGAAGCTGAGGTCCGCTGAACTGTCTGCCATAAAGCATTCCTTCGTCCGGTCCTTTTTTCTTTGCTTTGAAGCGGCCTTTCTGATTTCCATTACCTGATCCGGCAGGAGAAGATACTGTTTCTGCCTTATGTGAAGCGGCTTTATCAGGCGTCTTCTCTTCCTGCAAAACAGTTATCTCCGGAACAGATGCATATTCATATTCGCTGGTATTCTCAATCCTGACATTGACAGCTCCTTTCAGAAGCTGCATACGGACCGCTTCCTCTGCTTCTCTTAGTACCGCAGCAGAAATAATACGGGAACAGTTGATCCGCACCCGTATAAATCCTCCATGAAGTACTTTATTGACGCCTTCAACTTCTGCGCCTTCCAGTATCTCTCTGGCTTCTTTTTCTATCTGTACAGGAAATACTTCAAAAAATCTCATTCCGTGCTCCAGTTATCCAGTTCATGTTTTAACGCCGGCAAAAGCTCTTCTTCCGGTAGTTTTGCAATGATCTCTCCATGTTTGATCAGCAGTCCGCATCCTTTTCCTCCTGCGATACCAATGTCTGCTTCTCTCGCTTCTCCGGGACCGTTTACAACACATCCCATAACTGCTACTTTAATCGGAAGATCATATCCCTGGGTCATTTCTTCCACCCGGTTTGCCAGAGAGATCAGATCGATCTGTGTTCTGCCACAGGTAGGACAGGATATGACCTGGATCCCCCCTGTACGCAGTCCCAGACAAGACAGGATCTTTTTTGCGCTGATGATTTCCTGTACCGGATCACCAGTGAGGGAAACACGGATCGTGTCTCCGATCCCCTGATAAAGGATGATCCCGATCCCAACAGAAGACTTTATATTGCCGGATAACAGGGTGCCTGATTCCGTAATTCCTACATGAAGCGGATAAGGCGTTTTTTCTGCGATCAGTTCGTGAGCCTTGACGCTCATCAGAACATCCGAGCTTTTAATACTGATCACCAGATTGTCGTATCCCAGATCTTCTATGATGTGCACTTTATCCAGAGCACTTTCAACGATTCCTTCTGCCGTAACTCCTCCATATTTTTCCAGCAGATTTTTTTCCAGGGAACCAGAATTCACGCCGACACGGATGGGGATGTTCCTTTCTCTGGCACAGCTTACGACAGTACGAATATTATCCAGGGAACCAATGTTCCCGGGATTGATACGGATCTTATCTGCACCGTTTTCCATGGCCTGAACCGCCAGTCTGTAATTGAAATGAATATCGGCAACTAACGGGATATGGATCTTTTGTTTGATCAGCCTGAATGCCTGCGCAGCTTCTTCTGTCGGAACCGTTGCCCTGACGATCTGACAGCCGGCTTCTTCAAGCCGCAGGATCTGTCTGATCGTTGCTTCATGATCTTCTGTTTTCGTATTCGTCATAGACTGGATAGCAATGGGGTTTCCACCACCGATCGTGACAGATCCAATCTTTACTTCTTTCGTTTTTTCTCTGTATGTCATCTTAACCTCACAGTCAGAACAGTTTTAAGACATCATTTACCAGAACAACGATCATCAGGAGGAACAAAAGCCCTGCGCCGATCATCGTCACAATTCCTTCCACTTTCTTCGGGACCGGTTTCCTAATGATCGCTTCGATCACCAGGAGGATAAATTTTCCGCCGTCCAGTGCCGGGATCGGAAGAAGATTCAGGACACCCAGATTAGCGCTTAACATGATCATGATCCCCAGCAGATTCATCAGCGTAATAAGAAATCCTGCGCTGACAGATGCATCATAAGTCGATCCGACAACTTCTACAATACCCACCGGCCCTGACAGCATATCCAGTGACCCCTGCGGAGAAAACAGGATGCCAAGACTCTTGAAGACCGTCGTAATCTCATATTTCAGTTCCGCAAAACTGTATTTCAGGATCTCTCCTGCAGTCGCTTTTACATTGGCTGTATTATAGGTAAAGCCGACACGGTAGGCGGTGCTTTTTTCCGGATGTACGAAGGCTTGAAAATCGCCCCCATGTCTTTGATACTCAACTTCCAGATCTTCTCCCGTAAGGGGGTGTTCTGCAAAATAACGTTCGAGATCACTGCCTGTCCTGACAGGCGTACCATTTAAAGCAGTAATGATATCTCCTGCTTTCAGTCCGGCATTCATCATCGGAGAGCCTTCCGCTACTTCTGCAATCTCAGCCTCCTCTTCATTAGCATAATAAGATAAACCGACACTGTAATATTCGAATTCTGCAGGAGTTACAAGTACCGTCGATTTTTCACCGTCACGCAGATAGGTGATCTCGATTGGATCGGAAGATTCAAGAGGATGCAGATAGTTATGAAGATAGATCTCTTTTCCGAAACTGATCGTTTCTCCATCGAACTTTGTGATCAGGTCTCCTTCCCGGATCCCCGCTTCATAAACAGGCGAATCTTCCAGGACAGAAGTGATAACCGGCGGATCATAGCCCACGGTACCGATCACGATAACAGAGAGCACAAAAGCAAGAAGGAAATTAAAGACGGGACCGGCAAGCGTCACACTCATCCGGGCCCAGACGGATTTACTCTCATAGGATCTCTCATCATCTGTTCCAGCATCCTCATCTTCAAACTGACCCAGCATCCGGCAGGAACCTCCGAAAGGGATGGCTTTCCAGGAAAACAGCATACCGCTTTTACAGGTATGAGAAACGATCCTTGGGCCAAATCCGATAGAAAACTCCTTTACAAAGATCCCATTCTTTTTTGCCACGATGAAATGGCCGAATTCATGGACGATGATCAGGATTCCCAGAATAATGATCGAGATAATAATGCTAACAAAGCTCATTCATGATATCCTCTCCCGTACGTATGATCAGATCCGGATCCGGATCCATGATCACCTTATGGGCTTTCATTTTTTCTTCTATCAGTTCTGCAATCTGCAGAAACCTGATCTTACCCTGCAGAAACAATCTGACTGCAAGTTCATTTGCGGCATTAAAAACGCAGGGCATGGTACCTCCGGCTTCGATGGCTTGATAGGCGAGCTTCAACGCCCTGAACGTTTCGGTATCCGGTTTTTCAAACGTCAGCTGTCCCAACTTAAAGAAATCCACTCTTTCCCCTGCAAGAAAACGGCGCTGCGGACAGGTAAATGCATATTGAATAGGAAGCTTCATATCCGGTGTACCGAGCTGTGCGATCACCGCACCATCCCTGTACTGCACAGCAGAATGGATGATCGACTGAGGATGCACAAGCACCTGGATCTTTTCCGGAGGCATATCAAACAGCCATCTTGCCTCTATGACTTCCAGTCCTTTATTAGCGAGTGTGGAGGAATCGATCGTAACCTTTTTTCCCATTTTCCAGTTCGGATGGTTAAGAGCCTGTTCTACCGTTACATGCTCTAGATCTTTTCGAGTCTTGCCGCGGAATGGCCCGCCGGATGCCGTAAGCAGGATCTTTTCTGCTGTATCCCGGTTTTCTCCGTTCAGGGACTGGAAGATCGCGCTGTGTTCAGAGTCCACCGGAAAGATCCGAACATGATGTTCTGAAACAGCCTTCATGATCTGCTCGCCGGCGCAGACCAGTGTTTCCTTATTCGCAAGAGCAATATCTTTCCCGGCTTCGATAGCTGCCAATGTCGGTCTGATCCCAATCATGCCGACAACTGCCGTCAAAACGATCTCAGCAGTTTCTTCACACGCTGCTTCGATCAGTCCATCCATACCGGATGTGATCTTGATCCTGTGCAGCAGCCCGGGATGCTCTGAGGAAAGCTCTTCCCTTAGTTTTTCAGCATTATTTTCATCATAAACACAAACAAGTTCCGGAGAAAACTCCAGAATCTGTTCTTTCAGAAGCCGTATATTCTGATTGGCGCTCAAAGCAGTTACCTTCAGGTCCGGAAGTTCTCTTATAACCTGAAGAGCCTGGGTCCCGATAGAACCCGTAGAACCTAGTATAGATATATATTTCATTTTTTCGTTTTAAATATCCAGGAGACGCACAAGGATTGTGACTACAAAAATGATGGGTGATACCAGTATGACACTGTCAAACCGATCCAGGATCCCTCCATGTCCCGGCAGCAGTGAACTGTAATCTTTGATGCCTACTTTTCTCTTGATCGCAGATGCAAACAGATCCCCGAACATTCCGATCACAGCCCCGGCCATGCAGACGATCGGGAAAATGATCATCTCATTTTTAAGGTCCAGGATATATCCTTTCACACATAGGGCGTACACAAAGGCCAGAACACCGGAACCTACTATCCCGCCGATACAGCCTTCGATCGTTTTCTTAGGACTGATCTGTGGGAAGATCCTGTGCTTTCCGATCAGCATACCTACAAGATAGGCGCAGACATCACATCCCCAGGAAGAAATGATCGCCAGCCATACCAGGTAAGCGCCCCAGGGATGAACTCTTGTGATATACAGGAAAGACAGTGAAACTCCAACATAAAAAACACCGAAGAAAGAAGCGAATACATCATGCAGATCAGACTGTGCATATGTGATCACATAAATGATGATATTCGTTATGGCAAACAGCGTGAATAAAAATACCATATAAAGGGAAATATAAGGCCTGTCAAAGAAACGGATCAGGATATAATACAATACATCCACTACGATCGCTGTGATCGCAAAAGGTTTCCACAGCAGATCCTGGGCCTTGAACAGTTCCCAAAGCCCCATCAGGGAAAGGATCCCCAGCACACACAGCATGACAGTATATCCAAGTATAAAGATCAAGGCCAGAACAGCACAGATGCTGACACCTGTTATCGCTCTCGTCCAGAATGATCTGCTGTGCAGTAAATTCGTTAATCCGCGTTTTTCTTCCATAATCACTTTACTTTCCCGAAACGTCTGTCCCTGGAGGTGTATACTCTGATCGCTTTGATCAGCTCTTCCATGGAAAAATCGGGCCATGGAACATCAGTGAAATAAAACTCCGCATAGGCAAGCTGCCAGAGAAGGAAATTGGATAATCTTTCTTCTCCGCTTGTCCTGATCAAAAGATCAGGATCCGGTATATCTGCAGTATCCAGGTAGTTCTGTATAACACCTTCGTTAACATCATCCGGAGAAAGCAGATTTGCTGCCACGTCACCAGCCAGGTGTTTTACTCCTCTTACGATCTCGTCCCTGCTTCCGTAGTTAATGGCAATAATAAAAGTGATACCGGTATTGTCTTTCGTCGCCTCTTCCAGATGGCAGACTGCTTCCGCTATATCCGGGCTGAGTCTGGACCGTTCTCCGATCACGATACAGCGGACATTATTTTTCATACATTTTTCAACGCTGCTGATCAGATATTTCCGGAAAAGGTTCATGATCACTTTTACTTCTTCCAGCGGTCTGGCCCAGTTTTCAGTGGAAAAAGCATACACCGTCAGATACCGGATTCCAAGATGATCACAATTTTCCAGGGTCTCTTCCAAAACCTCGGCCCCTTTGGCATGGCCATAGGTCCTCGGCTTATGACGCATCTTTGCCCACCTTCCGTTGCCATCCATAATAATGGCAACATGACGAGGAATCTTCAATGAACTGATATCAGGCAGTTCTCTGTCTGTTTCCATTAGACGGTCATGATCTCCTTGGTTTTTTCAGCGATCAGATCATCGATCTGGCTGACATATTTGTCGGTCAGTTTCTGGATCTCATCTTCATAATCTTTGCCGGTATCTTCCGAATACTCTCCGGCTTTAGCTTCTTTCTTGAACAGTTCCACTCCGTCCCTTCTGATATTGCGGATCGCAACTTTTGCTTCCTCACCCTTCTTCTTGACGTCTTTGGACAGTTCCTTACGGCGCTCTTCTGTCAGATCCGGAAAGACCAGACGAACATTCTTGCCGTCGTCGGAAGGATTGATACCGATATCGGAAACCATGATCGCTTTTCGGATCTCTTTTACGAGGGTAGCGTCCCAGGGGGAGATCACGATCGTCTTCGGCTCAGGAACGGAAATATTACCAACCTGCTGAAGCGGTGTTTCTACACCATAATAGCTGACCCTGATCTTGTCCAGGATATGAGGGTTGGCACGTCCTGCACGGATCCCCTGATATTCGGCGACCAGATTGTCTATCGTCTTATTCATTTTGTCTTCGTATTTCTGTAATTTCTCACTTGCCATAATGAACTTCTCCTCCTGTTATCTGTAATTGCATCAGACGCTTATTTTATCAGTCAATGGTTACTTCTGTCCCATTAAAATGCTCGGACAGGGAATTTCGGATGGAATCTTTCTCCGTCAGGGAAAAGATCCTCATGGGGATCTTGTTTTCCAGAAGCAGGCAGGAAGCAAACAGATCGATCACACCGAGTTTCTTCTCAACTACTTCCTCGATGCTGATCCTGTCATATTTCACAGCATCCGGATACTTTTTAGGATCTTTGTCATAAACGCCGTCAATGGCTTTTGCAGCAAGGATCATATCTACATTCAGCTCGATCGCCCGAAGAGACATCAGTGTATCGGTCGTAAAGTATGGATGGCCTGTACCTCCGGCAAAGAACAGCACTTTTCCTTCTTCAAAATACTTGTTGGCAAGATCCTTGGAAAAAAGTTCCGTAAAATTTCCGCATACAAACGGCGTCATGATCGCCGTTTTCATCCCTGCATAACGGAAAAACTCAGATACATAGATACAGTTCATCAACGTAGCGAGCATCCCGATGGAATCCGACTTCGGGCGGTCGATCTCAATGCCGGTTCTTCCTCTCCAGATGTTTCCTCCGCCGATCACGATACAGATCTGGGTTCCTTTGTCATAGAGTTCTTTTACCTGCTCTGCGATCCTTTTGATCTCTGCCTCATTATAAGAGCCGTTTTCCGCAAGTGCTTCTCCGCTCAGTTTAAGTAATACTCTTTTTAATTCCTTCATGATTCCTTCTCCCGGTCAACATATTTTCATACTCGGTATAGTATATCATAATTATCTTTATTTTGTGAACAACATTGCATTTTTTTCACTTCTCTGACAGTTCCTGCATAGTAATGAAAGGTATAATATGATAGGATACAAACGATCATACGGAGGCAGTACCAATGAGCAATACATCCTTTTTCACCAAAGACAGGTCTTTTTATAAAGCATTATTTTCCATGCTGCTGATCGTCTCCCTGCAGAATCTTGTTGCATTTTCCGTCAATATGGCTGACAATATCATGCTCGGCAGCTATTCCCAGCATGCTTTATCCGGTGCGGCAACAGTAAATCAAGTCTTCTTTGTTGTTCAGCAGTTTGCCCTTTCTCTCGGCAATTCCCTGGTTGCATTGTCTTCCCAGTACTGGGGACAGAAAAGGCCCGGTCCGATCCGGACGATCACAGGCATTACGATCAAAGTTTCTGCTGTCATCGGTGTGATCATAGTGCTTATCTGCCTGATCATCCCGGAAGGGATTCTTCGCATATTCACAACAGATCCTGTCATTATCGAAGAAGGAAAGAATTATCTTTTCATTATTGTATGGACTTTTCTGCTGTTTTTGATCTCCAGTGTTCTGATGGCCGCCTTAAGAGCTGTCGGAACGGTAAAGATTTCCTTTTATATTTCCGTTGTTTCCCTGATCGTCAATGTTGGGATCAACTACACCTTGATCTTCGGTAAGTTCGGTTTCCCGGAAATGGGCATCCGCGGCGCTGCCATCGGTACTCTGATCAGCCGTGTTCTGGAACTTGTTATCCTGATCGTCTATATCGCGAAATATGATACAAAGCTCCGGCTCTTTACAAAAGGCTGGCTTGTCCATGATTCCGGACTGTTTCATGATTTCTTAAAGATCGCCGTTCCTACTGTCGGTGCATCTGTTTTGTGGTCTGTTTCCGTACCGCTGCAGACAGCCGTACTTGGACATCTTTCAGCTGATGCGATCGCTGCAAACTCCGTGGCAACAACTTTTTATCAATATCTGAAAGTCGTTGTACAGGCCATGTCCGCCACTTCTGCCGTTATGATCGGTCAGGCCATCGGCAGGGGTGATATCGAGCGGGTCAAGTCTGACGGCAGAACTTTATCGGTTATATGCGTCGGTCTTGGTGTTGTGCTGGGCGCATTACTGTTTGCATTAAAAAATCCTCTGCTCTCTCTTTACCGGGGCAGCTTTACTCCGGAAGCAATGCAGATCGCAGAGAATCTTCTGATCATCATGTCGTTTGTTATGGTGGGTATGGCTTATCAGATGCCTGTCTGTTTCGGCATCATCCAGGGCGGCGGGGACGCGAAATGGAATATGGCTGTGAACCTGATCAGTACTTGGTGCATCGTCGTTCCGCTTTCCTTCATGTCTGCCTTCTGGTGGAAGCTGCCGGTGGAATGGGTTGTCCTGTGTATCCAGTCTGATCAGTTCTTTAAAGGCATCCCGGCTTTTATCCATTTCCGGAAATACAAATGGATGAAAAAACTCACCCGGGAAACCGCCCGCTGATCAATACTGGCAGACGTCGATCCAGTTTGTATATCCGGAAAGTTCTTCCAGCTCCGGTATGGATAGCCTGACCGCGCTGCTGGAACTGCCGCAGGCAGGATAGACGGTATCAAACCGTTTTAAAGACTCATCCAGATATACTGTTACGCCTTCTTTTCTGCCGAAGGGACAGACGCCGCCCACATCATGGCCGATCATGTCATGAACCTGGTCAAAGGACAGCATTTTTGCTTTCGTGTGAAAGAACCCTTTATATTTTGAATTACTGATCTTGGCATCTCCTGCGCACAGGATCATCACGGGTTCATCATTTACCAGAAATGTCAGGGATTTCGCGATCCGGGCAGGTTCTGTACCAACTGCCTGCGCCGCCAGTTCCACCGTGGCGCTTGACACTTCAAATACCATGACCCTGTCGCCGAATCCTTTTTCTTCCAGATAGTTCTTTGCTTTTTCCAATGACATCGTTATTACCTCTATGTGATATTTCTCTTCTTTTTAAAACACATCACGATAAGGATGATAAGAGACCCAAGAAACAGTACCGCAGACAACAGCTGTGATACCGCAATGCCGGTATGACCGATCATCAGGGAATCGGTACGGAGTCCTTCCACGATCATACGCTCCAGGCCGTATCCGCCCAGATACCACAAAAGCACTTCCCCATGATATCGCTGATATTTCCGGAAGATCATGATCAGGACAAACAAAAGAAAACACCATACAGATTCATACAGAAATGTGGGATGGACCTGGATATAATCGACTCCATTGATCCGTACCAGATGATCCAGGATGTTGTCTGTTAACGCTCCGGAGGAATCCTTTAAAGGAATCTGCATGGCAAATAATGAATCTGTATAATCGCCGAATGCTTCCCGGTTGAAAAAATTTCCCCATCTTCCGATTGCCTGACCCAGAGCGATCGTCGGAGCAGCCGTATCGAGCACCTGCAGGAAAGAGATTTTTTTCACACGGCAGACGATAAAACCAGCCAGGAACCCTCCGATGATACCTCCGTAAACCGCTAATCCCCCGCTTCGGATATTGAAGATCTGCAGCGGATCCTCCAGATAATAATCCAAAGAAAACAGAACATAATAAAGCCGTGCTCCGATGATCGCAGAAATAACACCAATGATCGCCAGATCCAGGTAATCACCGGGATTCTGGCCGGTTGCTTTTGCTCGTCTTACGGAGAGGATCACAGCCAGAACAATGGCTGCTGCTATCAACAAACCGTAAAAAGCGATCTCAAAGCCGAATATACGGAAAGAACCAGGAAATTCCGGCAGGTAGATCCCAAGATGCGGAAATATGATCCCATACACCTGCTCATCCATTCTATTTGCCGCACCTTTTAAACATTAAAACGGAACAGGATGATATCGTCATCCCTGACTACATAGTCTTTTCCTTCTATCCTTACCAGGCCTTTTTCCCTTGCTGCAGCATATGATCCGAGGCGGATCAGATCATCGTAATTGACGACTTCTGCTTTGATGAATCCCCGTTCGAAATCAGTATGGATCTTTCCGGCTGCCTGAGGCGCCTTGGTTCCCTTTTTAATGGTCCAGGCACGGACTTCCTTAGGACCTGCCGTCAGGAATGATGTAAGTCCCAGAATAGAATAGCTTGCCTTGATCAGTTTATCCAGACAGGATTCGCTGATCCCCAGGTCTGCCAGGAACATCTCTTTTTCTTCCTCATCCAGATCTGCAAGTTCTTCTTCCGTCTTCGCTGAAACTACAAACACTTCCGATCCGTTGGAAGCGGCAAATTCACGCACTTCTGCTACAAAAGGATTGGATGCGCCATCATCAGCAAGATCGTCTTCCGAAACATTTGCCGCAAAGATCGTTGGTTTTGCCGTCAGGAGATTGAAGTCTTTCATCATTTGAGCTTCCTCTTCTCCCAATTCCAGGGAAGAAGCCATATTACCCTGTTCCATCCAGGCTTTGATCTTTTCCAGGAGTGCTACCTCCGCAGCAAGATGCTTATCATTTTTCGCGCCGCGGCTGCTTTTTGCGATACGGCGTTCCATGATCTCGATATCCGAAAAGATCAGTTCCAGATTGATCGTTTCGATATCTCTTAATGGATCCACACTGCCGTCAACATGAACGACATTGTCATCTTTAAAACAGCGTACTACATGCACGATGGCGTCCACTTCCCGGATATTTGCCAGGAACTGATTTCCAAGACCTTCTCCATGAGATGCGCCTTTCACAAGACCGGCAATATCTACGAATTCCACGGTAGCGGGCGTGATCTTTTCAGAATCGTAAAAATCAGAAAGTACTTTCAGCCTTTTATCCGGAACTGCCGCTACGCCGATATTGGAATCAATCGTGCAGAACGGATAATTGGCACTTTCCGCACCTGCTTTTGTAAGAGCATTGAACAATGTACTTTTTCCGACATTCGGAAGTCCGACGATACCTAATTTCATTTTGTTTTCATTTCTCCTTACTGCTGATTCTTTTTTTCTCCCCGGAAGCAGATCCTGTCTTCCGGCAAAAGATATATCAAATTTGAAATATTATATCACAGTCTGAAATACAGCTTCAAGATGCGGCAGATGCAGTTGAAAGTTTTTGAAAAGCCACCACTTTACCATTGTTTTATGATAGAATATCGACATGTCAGAAACAATCACTAACATAAACAAACTCATAGACAGGTTGAATGCCCTGTTCCGCGAATATATGAAGCTGCAGCCTGTACTGGATGCGGAGAAAGATCTCTTTTTTCAGGATCCCGAAAAAAATCCTTCAGAGGATAAAAGCAGGAAGATCAAAGAAGAGGCTCTTTTATGCTGCAGAGAACTGGCAGGTTCTCTGGATCTGAAACGTACTTTCGAGCAGAATCGTTCTTCCATTGAAGAGCAGATCATAAAGAAAGTGGAACAGTTTTTTCAGACGCGGAAGTTAGGCGATACCCGTAAGATCAGCCCGAAAAACCTGGAGAACTCCCTCGAGCGCTTTACCGGGAAAGACGGAAACCTCAGTATGAACAGCCTGCGAAGGATCTGTTTTCCTTCCAGAAGCGCCTATGAATATCTTCTTAGTTTCGTAAACAGCAAAACAGATCCCCTTTCTGCCAGGATCCTATTTATCCTGAAAAAAGCCAAAGATCTCCTGGGGATCAACGTACTCGGACAGCTTCGTCAGGATGTAGGAGGCAACCGTTATGCTGAAGTTTATCTTCGGAATGTCCGTCAGCAGTTTCCTCAGTCCAGGATCACAGAACTGATCTCTGTAAATCCCAATTATTCTTCCATGTTCAGGGAACTACTTAATACGAAGCAGCGAAGTTCCAGGATCACAAAAGGACTGGTGGAAGCGATACCCGAAACCTATCCGGATCTGTTTCCTCTTGCCAGACAGATGCAGCGCCATTTCATCCTTCATGTCGGTCCCACCAACAGCGGCAAAAGCTATGAAGCCCTCGAGGCGCTGAAGGAAGCGGACACCGGAGTTTATCTTGCCCCTTTAAGACTCCTTGCTTATGAAAAATATGAAGAATTAAATGAGGCCGGTGTCTTCTGTTCTCTTAAGACAGGAGAGGAAGAAATCCTTGTTCCCGGTGCAGCGATCCGCTCTTCTACCATAGAAGTCCTGGACTTTTCCAAAACATACGATGTCGCAGTGATCGACGAGGCGCAGATGGTATCGGATTCCCAGCGGGGTAATGCATGGACCATGGCGCTGTTAGGCGTTCAGGCCGATATCATACATGTCTGCCTTGCGCCGGAGGCGGAAACCGTGCTTTTGCAGATCATCCGAGCCTGCGACGATACTTATGAGATCGTCCGGCACGAACGGCTTGTGCCGCTGATCACCCGGGAATACGGAAAACCGGTCTTTCCAAGACATGCACAGCAGGGAGATGCCTTTATCGTCTTTTCCAGGCGTGATGTTCATGCAGCAGCTTCCGAACTGCAGCGCTATGGTCATAAATGCAGCGTGATCTACGGTAATCTGCCTTATGACGTACGCCGTGGAGAAGTAAAACGCTATATCAGCGGAGAGACGGATGTGGTTGTCGCTACCGATGCCATCGGCATGGGGCTCAATCTTCCGATCAAAAGGATCGTGTTCCTGGAAATGGAAAAATATGACGGTACAGATGACCGGCAGCTGTTCCCTTCCGAGATCAGACAGATTGCCGGAAGAGCCGGCAGATTCGGTATTTTTTCTGAAGGTATCGTAACATCTGATACCGACTTTTCCTATATGGAGGCTGCGGTCCACGAGACGCCCTCTCAGATACGGAAAGCCAGGATCGGATTCCCGTATTCCCTGATCGGGATCGAGGGATTTGTCTCCGAACTGATGGACCGATGGAGTCATATACGTCCTAAACCGGGGTTTGAGGTCGCTGATATGTCCAGGGAGATCGAACTGGCCAGGATCCTGGAGCGTGAAACGGCGGATAAGGATCTTGTTTACCGGTTTGTCATGTTTCCTTTTGACGAGAAAAATGAGGTTTTAAAAACTGTCTGGTACGATCTGTTCCAGGCACAGTTAAAAGGAAAAGATGATCATATGAAATGGCTTCCCACGGCGCCTTCCCGGAAATCGGAAAATCTGAAGGAACTGGAAGAAGAATTCAAGATCTGTGACATGCTGTATCATTATGCAGATACTTTTACAGAACGTTCCGACGTGCCGGAGATCCTTCTTAGAAAATCCCAGATCTCTTCTGCTATCATGCAGATCCTTTCCCGGGAAAAACTGGAAACAAGAACCTGCAAATACTGCGGAAAAGCGCTTCCTTTCCACTATCCCCACGGAGTCTGTAAAGAGTGTTTTTCCGTAAAACAGCACGGCAGGAAACATCATCGAAAGCATTTTTAGGGGTCACAGATCCCGCATGGCACATAGCCCATCTCGATGGCTTCTTCTCTTGTGCCGTTAAATTCTGCTTTATTCTTATACCACATGTCTGATAAGCTGTCGCAGGACGGTCTGTGGAATTTCATACTGTTTGTGTTGAGGATATAGGTAATCTCCGCCCCGGTTTCCTTCAGATCTCTTTTCTCCTCAGCTGCCGGCATGTTATTTACAGTTACCACAACCGATTCATCCTGCCAGGTTTCCCCGGAAGCATAATCGATCCTGATCCCCGGCTGCACATTATAGACCAGTACATTGAAACAGATCCCTTCTCCCAGGTCTTCTACAGAGTAACCTTCCATACGGACTGCAGATGCGACCAGGTTGTCTCCTTCATAAACAGGCGTAACTCTGTAAAGAACATGGTTTCCGGTTCTTAATATATAAAGAGCGACAAGGTCTTCATAAGGCACCATTCCTTTCACGTTCAGACAATGAGTGCCGGTGATGATATTATTGACGGAATTATTCCCGGTAAGACGATAGGCAATCAAATGGCAGCGGTTGTAGACATATCCATATTCCACCTGTTCATACCAGGCATTTTGATATCCGGTAGGAGTGATCTCTTCCAATGACTCCCGTTCCGTCTGCGGGAAACTTTCCGGGCCGATACACGCCAAAGCAGCACCGGCTCTTCCCAGCTCATCCAGATCGCTGTATCTTTCATAAGCTTCCGAAGAAAGGTCTTTTACGGAAAAATCCGGATACGGATCATTTGTCTCGAAAAAAAGATCCCCCTGAAACGAGGGGATCTCCTCTGATGCTCCGGCATTGCAGGAACATATAATAACTGCAGCGATGACAAGAAAAAGAATTTTTTTCATGATCATTTCTTTCCTTTGTATTCCAGGCACAACATAGTAAGATCGTCGAACTGTTCCGCGTCTTTTACAAATCTGTCAATCGATTTCCGGACATTTTCCAGAATCTTCCGGACAGATGCATCGGGTTCTTCATTTAAAGCTTCCAGCATACGTTCCATTCCGAACATCTTCTCTCCGGAATCGGTTGCTTCCGGAACGCCGTCTGTATAGACAAACAGTTTTGAACCCGGTTTCAGACAGATCTCATATTCCAGATACCTGGAATCCTCATATCCGCCGATGACAAGCCCGTGCTTGTCTTTTACCACTTCAAAAGCATTACCCGGATTTTTCAGTACAGGATATTCATGACCTGCATTGGCAGCTGTCAATTTTCCAGTTGAGATCTCGAGAATGCCGACCCAGACAGTGACAAACATTCCATTCTGATTATTTGCACATACCGCTTCATTAGTGGTGGACAGGATCTGTGCAGCATTCTTTCCGAGCATGGCACAGTTCTGAACAATGATCTTGGTTGCCATCATCAGCAGAGCTGCCGGAACTCCTTTGCCCGAAACATCCGCGATGACGATTCCCAGATGATCTTCATCGATCAGGAAATAGTCATAGAAATCACCGCCTACTTCCTTAGCAGGATCCATATCGGCATAAATATCGAATTCCGGTTTGTCCGGGAATGGAGGAAACGTATGCGGCATCATATTCGACTGGATCCTTCTGGCGGTTTCAAGTTCTGTTCCGATCCGTTCCTTTTCCGCAGTTATCTTTCCGATCCTGTCGATATAATCATCGATCTCCTGTGTCAGGTCCTTTACGTCATCGGACAACTGACCGATCTCATTACGGAGCTTTACACCGCCGAGATCACGTATGACAGCAGCGCTGTCTTTTGTCTCTTTATACAGACGAATACTTGTCTGAACCTTTTTCAGAGGATTTATGACAACATAGAAGATCAGCAGCAGAAAGAATACAGACAGAAGGATCTGGAATGAAGATGCAAAAACAGCGCCTTCCCAGGTCTGTGCGTAAACACTTTTGTTTAAAGCAGAAAGATCATAGGTGAGACCCAGAAACAGATCCTTTTCATCCATCGATGAAAGATATGCGTAATAATCCACATAATCTCCTGCATCTGCCAGATGAGCCTCATGCTGTTTTGCTCCGCGCATGGCTTCCTGCTGGCTTTCGGAGGTATCAACCGTAACACCCAGTGTATAAACTTCTTCGTAATTGGTCCCGCGTACAGAATCTTTATCAGCGGCGCTGAAAAGGAAGAACTGTGTCTTACAGGTTTCATCGGAAACGACACAGAACAGAAAATCTACATGGTAACTTTGTTTGATCTGGTCGATCCTTGTGATCAGCCAGGAATAGGCGATCTCAGCATATAGCTTCTGATCCTCTGCAGACATAGACAGGATCTTATCGGTATCTGCATATCTGATCTGTAGATCCGGTACATGCGATATCAGCAGCCGGCATTTTTCTTCTGTCCTGGTGCCTCTTTCAAATGGAACGTCATATTCGATATCCAGTTCCTTCGAATGATCATACCAGTATTTAAGAAGCCACTCGTTTGCAGGATATTCTTCAACGCTCTTTTTAACTTCTTCCGCAATCTGCCCGGTAAAGTATTCTGTCGATGCAGCGACTCTGTGGCGCGTACGCAGATACAAAAAAATATCAGTAAAAAAACCTGTCAGCAATACACACACAGCTGACAGGATCACAACCTCTATGATAAGACTGATCTTTTTTCGTTCTTTCATCCTTCCGATCCCTGTTATGATGACAAGATGTTCAATCCAGTACTTTACAGATAGTTAATTTGTTCAGATGATCCCTGTATTCATAAAAGACCTTATCCATACTCTTCTTTACCATATAGACGCCAAGTCCGCCGATCGCTCTTTTTTCTGCCGGCAGCGAGATATCCGGATCTTCATTTTCCAGCGGATCAAAAGGAATCCCCGCATCGGAGAATGTGATACGGACATAGTCTTTTCCGGATTCATTTTTATCAAAACTGACGTCTATCTGAGCATTCCCGGGCTCTTCCGAATATGCATAACTTGCGATGTTCACAAATATCTCTTCCACAGCCACATCGATAAGCATCTGCGTTTTCATCGAACAGCCGAAATCTTCCAGAAACCGGTCGATAAAGCACTGCACCTCAGGAAGACAATCAAGACTTGCTTTGACAGTCAGTTGGCTGGTCTGTTTTTCCATACTGTCTGCCGTTTAGTCCCGTTCTATCGTAAGGATATCTGTAAAACCGGTCACCTCGAAGATCTCATAGATCGGCTCCTGCGGATTCCGTACCGTCATTTTTCCCTGCCGGTTCATGATCTTCTGAGTAGCCAGAAGGACCCGAAGGCCGGCGCTGGAAATATAATCCAGGTCTTTCAGGTCGAATACAAGGTCCGTGATCGGGACAATATCCTGTTTCAGTTCTTTTTCCAATTCAGGAGCTGTATTGGTATCGAGTCTCCCTTCCAGCTGATAGACAAGCGATGAGCCGTTAAGTTCTTTCCTGATCGTCATAATAACCTCCTGGTCTGTTAGAGATCTTTTTTGTTATTGTAATCTTAAATAAAAATATTTACAACTCCTATTATCAGTCCGAGAAGACCTCCCAGATAAACAAGATAATTCATTTCTCTTTTGATGGAGTTGTTCACATGTCGTTCGATATCGCCGGGATCAAGTTCCATGATCTTGTTATAGATAAACTGTTTCATATGAAATCCTTCTGCGATAGCAGATTTGGCACCGGACATGAATGTACGGTATCCTTTTTTGATCAGCTCCTTTATCACATCCTGTTCCAGTCCGATCAGTTCTACAGCTTCTTCCGGATGGATTTCTTTTAGCTGCTGTTCCAGATCATTCAGGATCGGCCAGATCAGTTCCAGGTCGTGGTTCATCAGATAATCTGTCAGTTTCTCGCCTGCATATCCGGCAATCTTTACAACCAGATCTTCATTCAGGAGGATCGATGACAGTAGTTCTCCGGCAGTCTGTGACTGCAGGATCTTTCTGACTTCTTCTTCCAGGATCTTCGAAATATCCGCAGAAAGCACCGTGGTATGGATCTTCAGGTAAAGCGCTTTCTTCAGGTTCATCATGGATTCTTCGTCAACGATCTCCTGGATCTTTCCCGCATCGATCTGCGCCAGTCTTTTATAGATCCCTTCGGCAAAACGATCTGCCATCTCATCCGACATGAAGATCCCTTCTATATCGTCATTCGTAAAAAAATTCTTATATACTGTATCAGAAAGGGAATCAGCCAGTTTTTCCTGATGTCGCGGAATAATACCGGGTGTCAGCGGCAATGTAAAATTACCGATCTTTACCGGTTTTAACGGACGGAACAGCATTTTGATCGCCAGGTAATTTGTTAACGCTCCGATCACTGCGCCGATCACCGGTCCTGAGACATAATGCAAAACATCTGTAATCATATCCTACAACCTCAAATTCATTCCTGCCAGCAGTGTATCCGGCTTTAAGTGCATCACAGCATTCATTTCTCCTGCCATACAGAATCCGCAGTCATCACAGATCTGAAGAGTTTCTCCTGGACAGGCCCGGAAACGTGTTCCGTCTGTAATAATAAAATTACTGATCCAACAGTACTTTTTAAAGCCTCTTTTTTTCATGATCTTCAGGCCGCTGACACTGTTCTGAATGGGATAGCCCTTTTTTTTCAGGGCGATCACTTCATCAATGACTTTCCCCCGCACTTCATCATCCAGCATCAGGTCCTCTGTTCCAGGATAAGGCGTATGAAAGTTTACGGCAATACTCTCGATCGCCGGATTTCGTCTGACATATTCCAGGGTATCCCTGACAGAAGTACGGTTCAGCCTGTTCACGGCAATGTTGGCTCCCAGCGAGCAGGTCTTTTCCCCTTTCTGCTTCTTTTCTTTTTGCTTTTTTGCATACAAGGCAGCATTTTGATCCAGACGTTCAAAGGCTCCTTCTCCTCTGATCCGGTCATGAAATTCCCGGTAACCGTCCAGACTCATCCAGATCAGGTCTGCATTAACCCAGGAAAAATCTTTCTGGGCATTGGTTGTTACCGTACAGGAGAAAAACCCGATCTTCTTCGCCAAAAGGATCAGATCATTGATGTTAAGAAGCGCGTTTCCATTCCTGTCAGTCTGACCGTCGATCCCGGAAGATGGCGTACCCGTACAGATCTTTTGACGCCATAGCGTGGGCTCGCCGCCTTCAAAATCCACAAACCGGCTGCCGAGACGATAAGAGTACCTCAATTCTTCCTCGATCTGTTGATAGGATTTCTGCATGGTACAGGCATGGCCCATTTCAAAACAATGCCGGCATTTCAAATTGCAGTAATCCGTAATAAACAACACCGTCTGCAGCGGTGCGTGTTTTCTGAAGATCACATTTTTCAGGAACCATACCGGAAGGTACAGCATATGGGAAACCTTCATGATTTAATCTTTCCTCATAAAACAAACTTCAGCAGGCAGGATCAGAAAATAAGCTGCAGGCAGGAAGCTACGATACACAGCAGGCTGAAGAAAATATTGATCCTCTGCGCCAGAAGCCACCTGAGCATGAACCAGTCGATCCCGGCTTCCTTGATCTGATCCCAGTGCTGAAACGGGCCGTACCATTTCTTTTTCGGAGGGACATAAAGAGGGTCCCGGCGGAATTTTTCCATGGACAGATAAAGGTCTGCAGACCAGGGAAGCACCAGGAATACCAGAAGATAATAATACGGCAGATGACCTGCAATGACTGTCGCCAGCACAAGAAGATACGGAACAAACAATATGACTGCCAGCGCTATGTATTGTCTTCTGACGCCTGCTTCTACTTCCCTTTCGGTTGGCACATTAATGATCCCTGCCCCTGCCTTCGGGATGGTGGCATGACATCCTACCAGCCAGGCAAAAGTTCTTTTGCCTGCTTTTGTATCGGCAGCATAATCCATGATGGAATGCACATATAAGATGGCAATGACCAGAAGTCCCATAGCGCAGGAGATCAGAACTTCCGGAATGTGCAGCTCGCCTGCTGCTGCCAGGCTCATTCCGATAAAGATCCCCGGACCGAAAATACTTCCAATGATCAGTTCTCCCAGTCCATGATAGCCCAGTTTCAATGGAGGGGCGGAATAAAACAGTCCGAGAACAGCTACGCCTGCCACCACCCAAAGGATCCTGATCCCTCTGATCAAAACCACAGGAACACCGCAGATACATGCTGCAGCACCGAAAAGGAAGCACACTTTCAACCATGTATGAGGAGAAACTGTTCCGTCCTGAAGAGGAGGACATTTCACCGTCATCGCACGAAATCCCATTCTGGTAAGCGCTGTCCTGTCCCCCTGCGCTGCATTCATGAAATCAAAATAATCATCAAACAGATTGAAACACAGATGCGCCAGGGCGATCCCGATTACAGACAGAAGTGCCAGATACCACCTGAAGTCTTCATATTTTGCTGCCATAAATACAGCAACAAGCGCCGGCATCATACTTTGGGGCAATGATACCGGCCTTGCATTCTTATACCAGAATTTCAGCTTATTCATTTATTTCAGCTTAGCCAGCTGCCTTTCTGCTGCTGCAGCGATCTTTGCTGCCAGAGTTTCTTCATTAGCGGCATCTTCATTGATCTCAAAATCATCGGAAGACATGTCGTCAAATTCTCTGGTGACTTTAGGCTGCTTGATATATTTTTTATATAAATAGTATACACCGTAAGCGGCTCCGGCTGCGACTGCCAGTTTTAATAATGTCTTTCCAGTACTCATTATAACTCCTCCTACTTTTCATCCGGCAGTTCATCCAGCTCGGCAAGCGTGAACACCGGTCCATCTAAACATACAAATTTGCTTCCTATATTACAACGACCGCATTTTCCGATACCGCATTTCATCCGCAGCTCAAGCGTCGTAATAACATCTTCTTTTGCGAATCCCAGTTTCAACAGACTGGCAGAACCCAATTTGATCATGATGGGAGGTCCGCAAAGAACTACTTTTTTACCTTCCGGCTGAAAACCAACTTCTTCGATATAGGACGGGACAAATCCCACATGCCCGTCCCAGTCATCAGACGGAACGTCTGTCGTGATATATACGCTGGTATCCGGCTCCTTTGCCCAGTTTTCAAGACAGTCTTCCTTGAAGCAGATGTCTTTCTTTGAACGGGCTCCATACAGGATATCCAAATGTCCGAAATCACTTCTGTTCTCCAGACAATAACGGATCAGGGAGCGGACAGGGGCAATGCCGATGCCGCCTCCGATAAACAGGATATCTTTTCCCCTCAGGTCATCGATCGGAAAATGATTTCCATAAGGTCCTCTGATCCCGATCTCCTGCCCCGGCTGCATTTCATGAAATGCATCTGTCAGCATTCCGGTCCGTTTAATGGAACTCTGGATAAAATCCTCACCCTGGGCTGTAATGGAAAACATAGCTTCTCCAACACCGAGAAGGCTCACCATGGCAAGCTGTCCCGGCAGTGGGCTGAAAGGTTTCTTTCCGTCCAGGGTCTGGATCGTATAAGTCTGCACATCCGGTGTTTCCTGCTTTACATCGATAACCCTGCACAAAGACGGAAGCAGCGGATTCTTTTCACAGGAACATGCATGATCGATCGCCATATGCTACGCCTCCTTTCTGTCCGTTAAGGCAGGAACATCCGTATAACAGTCTGCATCCGGATCCGCCAGCGTCGCTTTTTCGATAAACTCTGAGATATCCAGATGGGATGGACAGTTTGCGATGCATCGCCCACAGCCTACACACAGAGTCTCGCCGTAACGTTCATTAAAGTAACTGAGCTTATGCATATACCGGTTTCTCAGACGTTCCTTTTTCGTAGGCCTCGGGTTGGCTCCTCCCGCCATTCTGGTATAATCGCTGAACATGCAGGAATCCCAGCAACGGTACTTGCATCCCTCATTCCCATAGTTTTCATTATCGATATCAAAACAGTAACATGTGGGACATACAAAGGTACAGATTCCGCAGCCGATACATCCTTTTGTCACTTTATCCCAGATCGGATTTTCAAACATACCTGCCAGTTTTTTATCGAGATCTTCCGCTTTCTGTATCTTCAGGCTGCATACGGTCCCTTGATAAGGTTCTGCTTCTTTTAGCTGATCCAGAGAAGAGATTGCATTCAAAAGAACCTGCCCTTTTTCTGTCTGTGCCTTAAGCACATAGTATTCTCCCTCAGGGTATGCAGCGGTATTCATCATCACATCAGCTCCCGGCGCCTGGTTCGGATCGATCCCCATGGAATCGCAAAAGCACGTTCTTTCCGGCTTTATACAGCCGATTGCCACGATCGTTACCTGATCCCGTCGTTTTGCATAGTAAGAATCCACATAGGTTTTTGTAAAGAACACTTTATCCATGGATTCAATGCTGCGCATATCGCAGGGACGGATCCCGAACAGGATCTTTTTTGTATCTTCCGGCAGGATCTCCCGGATATAGGAATCATCCCCTGCTGCTTTGTACTGATACATTTTTTCCACATTCGGAAACAGGATATCTTTCGGAGGCTTGACTGTATTCGGTCCATCCAGAATCACATCATTTCCTGTCTCGAAAGGAAGGAATAACTTTTCCTCCTGCGTCACTCCCATCGCACGGTCTTCGATCTTCCGGATAGAAGGAGTATAAACGACCGCATCTTTGCTGAGGATCTCAAGAGCTTTGGTAATATCTTTTTTTGCTAAGATCATGATCCTCACCTCCTACATAAATTCATCGGGATCGGCGGTCTTGAACTCACCGAGCGCCGTGGTTTCCTCTTCCGACAATCCGCATTCATACGGGCCAAACAGGTCATTGATATCTTTCAGCATCTTTCTGGTCTGTCTCATAATCGGCAGATGCATCGGGCATACCCGTTCACATTCTCCGCACTCAATACAGCGGTCTCCTACATGATAAGCCCTGGTCAGTCCATAGATCTGGTTCTGCTCCCGATCAGCTGCTTTCCCCTGCCATCCGACTCTGTACTGGTCAGCATAGCATTCTATACAGTTGCAGGCGGGGCACGCATTTCTGCAGGCGTAGCAGTGGATGCATTTATCGTATTGTTTTGCCCAATAAGCATATCGCTCATCCGGGGTCAGTTTCTCAAATGCTTCGATCTCCTGGAAACGGCTTACCGGGATAGTCTCCTCAAGAGGATCGCCGATCATAACATCGCAGATAAGCGGGGTCTTATGTGCGCATTCCCTGCAGACAGGGTTTTCCTTTCCGTCACATACGACACCGATGATATACAGGTTTTCCCGCTTCAGCTGCTTATCATGGATCATGCGGTTGATCGCTCTTGTATCGCATCCTCTTGCGATAATGCCGAATTTTTTATCCGGATAACGGTCATCCAGGGCAAATTTAGCTGTACCGTTGATGCAGTATTTGTTCCATACCAGCAGATCACATTCTTCCGGAGTCTGTGCAAAATACGGTTTCGTCCTGTCTTCAAAGCGGGTTGAGGTCCATCCGATCACACAGCTTACTTCCCCTGTCTGCAGGGCTTTTTTCGCTTCCGCACGGATAAGGTCCTGTACCATTGCTTCTGAAAATCCTGCCATCAGTCCTTACCCCCTTCCGCTTCTTTTTCCATAACGGTATTATCATAATGTGCACCGACAAATTTATTGTTCGGACCAAGCGCCTTGATCTGTGCGCTTACTTCCGCCACAGTATCGCGGAATTTCGCAGCCTCTGAACCGCTGATCCATTTTGCCTGAAAACGTTTTGGATCGATGCCGTTATATTCCAGCAGTCTTTGGAGAAGCATGAACCTTCTTCTGGTGAAATAGTTACCGGTGGAATAATGGCAGTCGCCCGGATGACATCCGCAGACCAGAACACCATCCGCACCTTTCTGAAAAGCTCGCAGAACGAACTGGGGATTCACTTTGGAAGAACAAGGTACCCTTATAACACGGACATTTTCCGGATATTTCATTCTGTTCAGGCCCGCAAGATCCGCTCCTGTGTAGGTGCACCAGTTACAGCAGAACGCCAGGATCCTGGGTTCCCAGTTATTGTCTTTCTTTATAGACATAATGCATCCACCTCCTTCAGGATCTGATCATTGGTAAAGCCCTTCAGATCGATACAGCCTGTCCGGCAGGCTGCGTTGCAGCAACCGCATCCCTGACAAAGCCCTTCATTGACCTGAGCTACCGTCTTCGTTACCTTCCGGTTTCCGTCGCGTCCCGGCACTTCCACTAGAGAGATCGCTTTATATGGACAGGTCGGCACACAGAATCCGCAGCCGGAGCATTTTGTCTGATCCACACTTGAGATCATAGGAGAAGTCTCCATTTCATCATGGCAGAGGATCGCCGCCACCTTGGCCGCAGCGGCACTGGCCTGGGCTACCGTATCCGGAATGTCCTTCGGTCCCTGGCAGGTTCCGCAGAGGAAGATACCAGCAGACTGTGTCTCAACCGGACGCAGTTTAGGATGGGCTTCCTGGATCCATTTGTCTTTGTCCATGGATATTCCGAGTTTTTGCACAACTTCTTCGATCTTCGGAGCAGGTTCCATGGCAGTAGCCAGGATCACCATATCCGCTTCTACCGTCACAGGACGTCCCAGCAGCGAATCTTCTCCTTTTACGATCAGTTTGTCATCTTCTTTATAGATCTTTGAAACACGGCCTCTGATATACTGTGCTCCGTCACGGCGTGTGTTGTCGTAAAATTCTTCGTATCCTTTACCGGGAGTACGAACATCCATATAGAAGATATAGACTCTTGAGCCGGGGATCTTATCCAGGATCTGATGCGCATGCTTGGCGCTGTACATACAGCACGCTCTGCTGCAGTAGCTCTTTCCTTTTTTCGGATCACGGCTGCCCACACATTTTACGATGACCACATCCTTGGGTTCTTTCCCATCAGAAGGCCTTACGATATGTCCTTCGGTGGGGCCGGATGCATTGACAAGTCGTTCAAACTGAAGTCCGGTGATCACATCTTCATATCTTCCGCCGCCATATTCCGGATACATCTTCTTCCAGTCAGCCAGCTCATATCCGGTTGCCACCACGATCGCACCGAACTGTTCTTTTGTATATCTTATTTCATCTTTGTAATTGATCGCGCCAAGCGGACAGATCTTTTCACAGATCCCGCATTTGTCCTTTGTCAGTTTCAGGCAGGCGTTTTCATCGATCACCGGTTTGGACGGCACTGCCTGAGCAAAGGGGATATAGATCGCCGGACGTTTGCTCATGCCCTGATTGAATTCACTGATCACCTTCGTCGGGCATTTCGTCTGGCACAGACCGCATCCGGTGCACAGATCATGATTGACATATTTTGTTTTTTCCTTGATGGTCACTTCAAAATTACCGATATAGCCGCTGACACTTTCCACTTCGCAATATGTTTTCAGCATAATATTCGGATGAGCGCCTGCATCTACCATTTTCGGCGTAGAGATACAGGCAGAACAGTCCATAGTCGGGAAAGTCTTATCCAGCATGACCATGTGCCCTCCGATGGAAGGCTCTTTTTCCACGATGGTCACATCAAACCCGCAGTCGGCAATATCCAGTGCCGCCTGGATACCGGCAATTCCGCCGCCGATCACCAATGCTTTCTTCGTGATCGGGATCATGGAAGTATGGAGCGGTTTATTATTCCCCACTTTTGCCACAGACATCCTTACCAGGTTGATCGCTTTCTCGGTTGCTTTTACACGGTCGGTATGTACCCAGGCACATTGCTCTCTCAGATTGGCGATCTCCAGCATATACGGATTGACGCTGGTCCCCTTCAGCATTTTACGGAATGTCAGTTCATGCATGCGTGGGGAGCAGGAGCCGATCACGATCCTGTCCAGATGATGTTCTTCGATCGCCTGTTTGATCATGGCCTGTCCGGGTTCCGAACACATATATTTATAATCAGTTGCAAATGCCACGCCCGGCATGCTCTTTGCAGCCTGCGCCACCTTTTCTACATCGACGACGGAAGCAATGTTGGTTCCGCAATGACAGATAAATACACCGATTCTTGCCATATTTATTTACCTGCCTTTCCTATGATCACAGGACCGCTCTTCAGCGGATCCTCTGTTAATGGAGCTGCCGGAAGTTTTTCTTCAGCTTCCCTGTTTTGTTTCAGTGTTTCATTGATCAAATCAAAAGCAGGGAAGAAATGCTGATGGATCCCGCATTCAGCTGCCCCTGCACCCATGGCAACGGCAATCAGTTCTGTAAACTGAAATACAGGAATATTGTACTTTCTTCCGAAGTTTTTGTTGATCTCCGCCTCCCGCATGTCAAGATTCATATTGCATAAAGGACATGCAGTAACGATCGCATCAGCATGATTGGCCTTTGCATTCCGGAAGATCCTGTCGATCAGGTCCCTGGCTGCTTCCGGCGCATCCACCTGATGGCTTGCACCGCAGCACTCGGTCTTGTAATCCCATACTACGGGTTCTGCACCGGTCAGAGAAATGATCTCATCCATTTTCATGGGATTCTCCGGGTCTGTCTCCCCGGTCACTTCTCTCGGGCGGGACATCAGGCATCCATAGTAGCAGGCTACTTTCATGCCCTTCAGGCTGCGCTTGACGCCGGATGTGATCTTTTCCCGGATCTCAGGTTCAGAAAACAGGTCCAGAAAATTCAGGATCTCCGGTTTCGCCTGATATTCCATGGCTATGACAGACTGGATCTCTTTACGGATCGTTTCATCTTTTCTCGCTGCCCAGTTCGCATACCGCAGCCTGGAAAAACATGCAGCACAAGGCGTTACAATATCCAGTCCCGGAAGCTTTTCTTCCGCGATCGCGATATTTCTCGCCGCCAGGGAAAGAGCCATCATTTCATTCTTGGTATGCGCTGCCGTGGATCCGCAGCAGGACCAGTCCGGGATCTCTTTCAGCCCGAGTCCGATCTTTTCTGCAATATATTCAAAACTTTTCTTATAAGTGACTGCCGTGGAATCCATGGAGCAGCCGGGGAAGTATGCATAACTTTTCATCGTACAGCACCTCCCTTTTCACATTTGTTCATGATATCCCGGATATGGTCACGATCTTTCACACTGTTCAGTTCAGGCCGTACGATCTCTTTCTGAAGCATAGCAGGAACATTGGCCATATCCTGCAGCAGCCTTCCGCTGGTCACATTGTATGCGCCTTCCAGGATCACTTCCTGGGATTTTCCGAAACCGCGGATCGTTTCTGTAAAGATATCGTTGAAGAGTTTCACATTGCGTACTGCGCAGATCCCGCGTTTCTGCGCTTCCATTCTTGATTTTTCCATGAGCGTAGGGATGTCTATATCATGGGGACATCGCTCCACACAGGTATGGCAGCTGGCGCACAACCAGATGCTTTTGGACTTCATCACACTGTCCATATCGCCCAGATGCATAAGATGCACGATCTGGCGAGGCATCAGGTCGAAGGAGCCGGCCATGGGACATCCTGCGGAGCATTTGCCGCACTGATAGCATTCATAAAGCTTTACATCTGCTTCTTTTGCAATGCGGTCCGCCAGGAATCTCCCTTCTTCTCTGTTTAATATCTTCTCCATATTAAATCTCCCGCTTTTCCAGTTGTCTGGCCATTTGGATCAAGGCCTTTCTGGATATTCCGTTTTCGATATTCTCCAGGGCAGCAATTGCCTCATCGGAATACTCTTTTACTTTTTCCTGGGCTTTTGAAAGCCCGATCACAGCAGGAAGGGTCTTTAACCCTTTTCCGGCATCCTGGAGGGTCTTCTTTCCGAATTTTTCCGTGCCGGTAAAATCCAGGATGTCATCTTTGATCTGAAAAGCGATCCCGATATGGTATCCGTATCCGGCCACTGCCTTTATGGTTTTTTCGTCACAGCCTCCTGCGATCGCTCCGCAGGCTGCTGCAGCTTCTATAAACAGAGCCGTTTTTTTCGTGATCAGATTAAAATACGTTTCCTCATCGATCTCGGTATTCAGATATTTCATCTGTTCCAGCTCACCGATACACATCTGCTCGGAAACAGCAGCAAGTCTTTCATTGATCCCGGTTCCCCGGTAGATCTTCAGAAGCTCCATGGCTCTTCCCAGGATATAATCTGCGGCTCTTACCGCATTCAGGTTTCCGCTGGAAACATTGATCGTCACCACACCTCTTCTTAATGCCCCGTTATCTACTACGTCGTCATGGATCAGGGAAGCAGAATGCATCAATTCGATCATGACCATAAGCGGGAGGATCGGATAAGAAGGACCCTTTCCAAGTCCGTAAGCTGCCTGTGCAAGAGACGGCCTTAACCGTTTTCCACCGGCCAGCAGCACACGTTTCAGGTCATCTTTCATCTGAAGATTTTCTGTTTCGCAGACTTTTTCCAGTTGTTGTTCCAGAAGATACTTCCCCTTTGCGAAGGTTTTTGGATCTTCATAGGACATAGCCGGAAGTTCCGGACTTGACATGCCGCTGGCATCTTCCCGCAGGATCCTGGCAAACCGGTCCGTGATCTTCACAGAATCCACCGGGATCAGATCCATGGAAAAGCGGCTGAAATAGTAATCTCCTTTCAGAACCGTTTCTCCTATGGCGTAAGCCGGATCGTCCAGCCTGTGAAAACTGCGGAACAGATCAAAGTTTTGATTTGCGGATTCCAGTTCCTTCGTATGCAGGTTGTCAGGTGCAGTGATCATCATAGGCAGTTACTTTTTATGTGCAAAGGCTTTTCTGGCAGCCTCTGCATCTTTCGGTATCATGTGGGTAAGCGCCTGCTCGTTGGCATGCTCATTCGGCAGGATCACTGCCGGCTTTCCGGTTCCGCCGCCGAATTTCAGTGCATCCAGGACAACACTTTTCGTCTTGATCTCAAAATCAGCAACAAGGGGCTCAAAATCTCCGTATGTTGCTCTGATCTGCATCTTCCCTGAATTCTTCGGGATCCTGTCGATATAGAATTCGCCAAGGAAATCAGACTGGGTCTGCGCGACACAGATTCCGCCGACTAATAGTTCCACTTTTGCATCGATGGCAGCTTCTTCAATACCGTTCTGGTCAAAGCAAAGGGCTCCCTTTACAAAGCACTTATTGTAATAATACAGATTTTTATACATGACACGAGGCTTGTTGGAACCATCCGTGATGGGCTTTAACCCCTGTTTTTCAACGATCTTTTCCCATTCATGGTCTTCGCAGTAGACGGTCTGAAGAGCGCGCAGCGGACAGGTCTGCACACACCGGGGCTCTTTCCACCCATCATCGATCAGATGGGAACATCCGGTACATTTCTGGGCGCAGCCAAGTTCATCATTCCAGGAGACCATGCCGTAAGGGCAGGCGTCCACAAGATCTTTATTCTTTGCTTTTCTGTAATCGATCAGCATGACCCCGTCACTACGCTTTACAAATACATCCGGATACTTTTTGGCACAGGGGGCATTGTCACAATGCTGGCAGAGTCTTGTTACATAGGTTACTTCTGTATAAGGTGCTTCTCCCCTCTCTATCATGGTCGGGCAGATCCATTTATCTTCATGTTTCTGCTGTTCTTCTGTGTAGGGAAGCCACTTGTTGCCCACATGTTCATCTTTGCAGGCAAGCATACAGTTGAAGCAGCCGACACATTTTTCCAGGTCGATGATCATATGGAATTTCTTCATCCTACTTTGCCTCCTTCCCATTTTCTGACTTCCACAAGGCAGGAATTGACGGACAATCCGTGCGCGTGCTTCGTAATGAACCTGCCAGGAGTCAGATTGTTGATGCAGCCCATGATCTCTGTCGTATCATCTCCGCCGGGATCATTTTCCAGGGTTACATAATCCGCGCAGGACTCATAGGAATGGCAGATACCCTGCGGTACTCTTTCCGTTGTCTCCAGTCCGCACAGGATTTTTCCTCTGTCATTATAGACTTCCACGACATCACCCTGCTTCAGGCCTCTTTCCTCAGCATCCTTGGTATTCATACGGAAGATCCAGTAACGATGGCCGTCGATCAGCATCCTGTGCTCCTGGATATCGTTGATGTTGGTATCCTTCAGATCGCCCATCGTATGGAAGGAATACTTGGAGTGCGGAGAGATCAGCTGCAGGTGATACTTCGCGTAGGGCTCAGACCCTACGCCTTCCCAGCTGTGGATATACGTACAGATCGGAAGACGTTCTTCATCATTCGGATCGAAACGTTTGAGGGTCTGGCATTCAAATTCCAGTTTTCCGGACGGAGTCTGCAGGCTCTCTCCGTAACGGCCGTAATACTCGGACGGCAGCGGTGTCAGCTCCGGCGTATCTTTCTTCCTCCCTTCTGCATACCAACGGAATGCCACAGGGTCTCTTCTTCCTTCTGAACATGGCGGAACCACATAATATCCTTTCTTGATAAACTGGTTCCAGCTCATGACGCGGGCCATATCAGTTGCTTCATAGTATCTCTTTGTCCAGTCATACTCTGTATTGCCTTCGGAATATACCTGCCACAGTCCCAGACGATTGGCAAGTTCCTGGAAAATATCGAAATCCGCTTTGCTCTCGCCCAGTGGTTCTATGCATTTATGCTGTACAAAGATGACACGGGAGTTGTTCTGCAGATAGGATTTTTCAATATATCCGCCGCAGGAAGCAAATTCTCCGATATCCCAGCGTTCGAAATTGGTGCAGGCCGGAAGGATGATGTCCGCGAACCTCGCCTCTCCTTCAAACCAGACGCTCTGGTTCACGACAAATTCCAGACTGTCATTACGATACTGTTTTGCATATCTCTTGGAATCCGGCTGTGTGCCCATGTGGGATCCGCCGTATTTATAATACATCCTGACACGCTCATGACCAGGTGCCGGATAATGCAGCTGCATAAACTGAGAATGTACGGAATATACGCCCAACTGGTGCCAGGTAACTTCCTGTCCCATGATGGCTTCCGGAAGCAGGAGCCTTGGGATGGCCTGGTATTCGGAGTTGATGGAAGGCGTCTGCGGCATACGGTTGTAGAGAGCCACGCCGGCGCCTGAGGTCATGAAATCGCCGGAGAAACCGCCGTCTGCATATCCCGGGAACCAGAATTTGGTATCCAGCGGGGTACCGTACTGCAGTGTTCCGAAATTGACGCCCGGTTTTCCAAGGCCCTGCATGGCGATCAGGCAGACACAGACTCTCGCCCACTCTGTACCAAAGGCAGCACGGCCGGCACTGCCGAAGCTGGTCATGGAACCGCAGGCAAGGTAGGTTTTATGAGTCCCCCAGTATCTTGCAAGAGCCCTGACGGTCCTTGCCGGAACGCCGGTGATATCTTCCTGCCATTCAGGCGTTTTGTCGATACCGTCGGTTTTTCCTAATACATATTCTTCCCATTTTTCAAAACCATAGGTTTTCTGTTCCACATATTCTTTATCATACAGGCCTTCGTGCATCCAGACATTGGCGATGGCAATACCAAGAGCAGAATCTGTAGCGGGACGCGGGCAGATCCAGCGTCCTCTCACAAAGGCAGCGGTCGCGTTCTGGTATGGATCGATATGAACCACCGGAATTCCCAGCTTATTGATCCATTCCCGGCGGATCGTTCCTTCCTGGCCGGCATAGTTGCCGGAGGTAGATTCCGGATCAGAGGACCAGAATACAATAAATTCCGAATTCTTAAGGCAGTCTTCCACCGTACCATAGGGTTCTGTACCGCCGTTTCTGGCACTTCCGCCAAAATGATGCTGTCCGCCCCAGGCCCAGCCTTCCCAGCTGTCCGGGTTATGCATGCACATAGTCGCGCCGATAACATTGAAAAACCGTTTTGCACAGGAAAGGTAGTATCCGATACTTCCCCAGTTATGATGTGAGCCGGTGGAAGCGAAGATGCTTCCCGGACCGTAGGTTCTCCGTACCCGTATCATTTCTTTCGATACGATATCCAGGGCTTCTTCCCAACTGATCCTCTCATAGCCGGAAACGCCTCTGTTTTCATAATGGCGGTCTCCGTCCGGATCAAAATCCACTCTTTTCATCGGATACAGGCACCGGTTCGGCGAATAGACCATCTGTTTCCATCCCTGCGCATAAGGAGCAACCGTTGTACGCCTCGGAGGAGTCAGTTTCTGCCCTCTGGCTTCAATGGTCCACATATCCGGATCTTCGCTGTCAAAATCGATCGGCGTCACGCGGATGATCTTGTCGTCTTTTACATAGACAAACAAAGGTCCGCCATTGGTACCTGTCACATAGCGCATTTCTCCGTTTGGCATTTTGGTTCCGTAATTACCGAGATACAGAACATCAAATGCAAAAACCTTGAGCAGCAGCGAGGAAAACCACATTGCTTCTGCATCCGGCCCGTTCAGGACGATCTGCCCCTGTTTTGCAGCGTTGACAAAGTCAAACTGGCTTCTGATCAGGGCAGTGACCCGGCGTGCGGACGCTTCATCATCAAAGATCATTTCCACGATGCAGTCTTTGTTGATGCCGTCCTTGCCGGAAACGATGCCGTCTTTGAATGTAAACCAACGGCCGTAACTGTTGTCACGAAGTCTCAGCTGTACGGTAATATTGTGTTCTTTGAGTTCCTGCTTGAACTTCGGCGACAGTCCTCCCAGAACATTCAGGAGCTTGTCCAGTGTGAACAAGGTCCCTCCTACTATCGTTTTGTTGAAGATCTTCAGTGACTTTTCCAGCGTTTCCTGAGATAAAGTCGTCATGTATGAATACCTTCCTTTCCTAAAATTATCCTGTTAATCAAACAATGTCCTGGCTTTGGTATAGTTAAATACCGGTCCCTCCAGGCACACATAAGTTTCATTGATCTTGCAGTGTCCGCATTTGCCGGCAGCACAGTACATTTTCCGTTCCAGGCAGATCCAGATCTTATCAGCCGGGATGCCTTGGTCCGTTAATGCTTTTGCTGTATCGGTCATCATCTGCTGCGGACCGGCTACTACTACATGGTAGTCGTCTCCGAATGTCTCAAAGGGGATCTGATCCAGATGGGAGATCACGGAACCTGCTCCGTATCCGGGCGAAAAGCAATCTGTCAATGTATACAGCACGTGAAAATTCGGATGCTCAGCCCATCTTTTCCGATCTCTTTGATATAGCACTCCTTTTTCATCTTTAAACGAAGAAAGAAGATAGAGAGAACGGATCTGCTGCGGATCCTGATGGAACTGCTCGATCATGGTCCGCACAGCTGTGAGTCCTGTCTCCGGAGCCAGGACTACCAGATTCTGCCCCTTTCCTTTCCAGTCATCTGAAGGCCATGGGTGTCCGAATGGACCTCTCAGATGGATCAGATCGCCTTCTCTTAGTTTAAACAGGCTGTCCGTCAGCTGCGTCACTTTCTGGACTGTAAACTCGATCCAGTCTTCTCCCCGCCCGCTGATAAAGATCGGGATCTCGCCGTATCTTGGGAGTGAGATCATACAGAACTGTCCGTGTCTTGACGGATAGCGGAAATAGACGGAAAAAGTAAATTCCGCCTCATCTTCGTGGATGATCTTCATGATCCTCTGGGGAGAGGGCTTGAAAATATTATGGGAATCCACATCTGCAGAATCCTCTTTCGAGATCTGCGCATTTTCCCATATATTTCCAAATCTGTTTTTATTTAATTCTTCATTCATATATATATCATCCGTTCCTTTCAGTCAAACAGCTGACAGGCTACCGTGTAATTGAAAACAGGTCCTTCCAGACAGACATAGGTACCGTTCATCTTGCAGTGTCCGCATTTTCCGACGGCACAGGACATCTTCCGTTCCAGGGAGACCCAGATCCGTTCCGGAGGTACGCCTCTTGCAAAGAAATGCTTTGCAGTGGTATCAATGACGGCCGGAGCGCCTGTGATCACAATATTATAGTCTGTCATGGACTCCACCGGGATCTGTTCCAGAAACAGTGTGACTCTGCCGCATTCATATCCGGGAAGCTTTTCTTTTTCCCGGCTCAGCGGATATACTGTATGAAAACAGGTATCAAAATACGCTCTGTCTTCATCAAATAAAGTGGAATGCCGGTCTTTAAAACCGCCTACCAGATAAACTTCCCTGCGGATCTCCGGATGATCTGCAAAATGCTTCAGGGTTGTCCGTACCGGAGCCATACCGGTTCCGCTGGTGACAACGATCAGATCTTTGTTTTCAAAGAGTTCTACCGGCCATGAATTGCCATATGGTCCTCTCATGTAGATCTGGTTTCCTTCTCTCAGTCCGAAGACGCCTTCTGTGAGCCTTCCGACTTTCCGGATCGTAAATTCCACATAGCCATCGCCTTTCCCGCTGATCGAGATCGGGGCTTCTCCCACTTTCGGTATGGAAAGCTGAAAGAACTGCCCGTTCTTCGTTTCTCCGTTATAAAGGATCCGGAACGTGAATTCCGCTTCTGTCTCCCGGATGATCTTATCCACCCGGCAGGGGATGGGCTGCATAATATTCTTTTCCATATTATTCCGCCCCTTCTTCGATCAGATCATGAAGTTCACATACGGTATCAAAGAACGAAAGCTCTTTTGGACACCTGATATCGCAGCGCCCGCATCCGACACACATATGTTCCTCTCCGAACCGGTCTTTAAAATCATAAAACTTGTGGAATACTTTGAACCGCATATTGGCTCCCGGTGTCTTTCTTGCCCTGGAGCCTCCAGCTGTCAGCGTAAAATCTTCCAGCATGCATCCCGACCAGACTCTGCGGCGTTCTCCATCATTTGATCCTTCCTCATAGATAACATCCACCGTATCGAAGCAGCTGCAGGTACCGCACACCGTGTTGCAGCCACCGCATGACAGGCATTTGTCATCAAACCGTTTCCAGAACTCCAGTTCACTGACAGTTTTCAGGTTATCTCTGCTGATCTGCGGAATTCTGACCGCCTTTTTGTTTTCCGAGACAAATCCCGCCTGATAAACGCATTCATCTTCATCTTCGAAGAAGTCTTCAAAATCCTCATCTTTGATCTCGACCTTTACATCTTCGTTGCTGATACGGACTGCCAAGGCGTAGTCTTCTGCGATATTGCTTCCGACAGACACGCAGAAGCAGTCATCAAAACTCTCCTGACATTCCAGAAGAACAAATTTCACTTTTTCCCGCAATCTCTTATAAAAGAGATCCTGCGCTTCCCCGTTTTCCAGGAAGATGCGGTCCAGCCTGCGGATAGAATTGATATCGCATGCCCTTGCAAAGATCAGGAAATCCTTTTCATCTTTTGCTTCCGAAATCTCCACACGATCATCCCGGAAATAAAACATCACCTGGGAGATCGGATAATAAACTTCCTTTGCCGAAAAATCGGACTGCCGATCGGTCACGACCTGGGAAACGGAATTAATCTTTCCAAAGCGTACACGCCGTTTCTGCGCATCCAGACGCGGTGCATAGATCTGATAGGTTTCGGCCAGATCGCCCAATATCTCATCAAACCTCTTTTTTTCTATACAATATCCCATAATCCGCCTCCTTTAAGATATTCCGTTTCTTTTTTGATAAATCCGTTTGTGATCTTGGCAATGCCTCTGTAGAAATCAGTTTCCGCAAATTTCATAATATCGCTGGTAAAAGAAAACACCCAGTTTGTCAAATGCTTTTTGACAAACTTTTTCTGTTCCGACAGAAGTTCTTTTCCCTTTTCAGAATCATCTGCGTCTGACGCTTTTAACAATTCTTCGCAGAGAATTGCCATATATTCCAGAATAAGTCCGATATTGTCATCCATTGTCCGGTACATGGAAGGATCCGGTTCGAACCCTCGTTCCAGATACAAAGCCTTCATCTTCATGGCAGTGGATCCGCCTACCTGATGTTTCTTATCCACATAAACCGATTCGTAAGGAAATGCGGCATATCCGGCCGCGTCACCTGCCGCCAGGAACACTTTGGCATAATCGGCAGCCAGGTCGTCCAGATCCTCTGCCTTCAGATCTCTCACATATTCTGAGAGGATCTGATATCCTTCCCGGAGGTCCATGTCAGAATCTTCCATTCCATCTACTTCCGGGAAATGAACCTTTTTCAGGGCATTCAGCTGTTTTTCATCAACTTCCAGAAGATAGATCCCACCTAAGAATCGATACATGGAGGCTCTTGCCTTAGTGAATGCCATCCATTCTTCTTTTGTCATTCTAGCTTCCCTCCCCTCAGTGCTTCTTCAAATTCAAACGGCAGCATATCGATCCATTCATGTTTTTTCAGGATAAACCTTCCGGAAGGTCTGTTATCATTCTCGTCTTTCAAAGTATAGATATGGCCTTCATTTTCTTTCAGAAGTTTACTGACTTCACTTTCGGGATCATTGATGTCCCCGTAATGCAAGGCTCCTCCTACACAGTTCCACACGCAGGCAGGAGTTTCACCTTTTTCTCTCAGTTCTGCACATAAAGTACATTTATCCATGATGCGCAGTTCCTTGTTGAAATTATTGGCATGGAACGGACATGCGCGCATACAGCTCTGGCAGCCGATACATGTTTCCTTGTCAATATAGATCACTCCGTCCTCATCTGATTTGTAACAGGCTCCTGTCGGACACACTTCAATGCAGCTCGGGTTTTCACACTGCTGGCAGTGTACTGTCATATAGTACAGAGACAGATGAGGGAATTCCCCCACCGGCCCCATATAATAGGTATGGCACCTGGAGGTTCCCAGGGCAATATTGTTTTCGAATTTACAGGCGACCTGGCATCCATGACAGCCGATACACCTGTCCAGTTCCACAACCATGCTGAACTGTCTGTTCATTGTCCTTCCCCTCCTTTTTATGATCTTCCTACTGTCAGCCAGCTCCTGAAATCAGACGGTTTCGTCCAGATGCCTTTCGGAGCGCTGTCAGCCGGATATACCTTTACCAGATATCCGCGCAGGATATGGGTCCCCATGACATCGTTGAACGGTCCGGTGGACCTGGACAGGACATTGACATTCATTTCCTGCCATCCATGAGTTTCGGTGTTAAGGGTCTCCGGATTCCAGAAACGTTCCATGCAGACGGTTCCCGGACGGATCCCTTTTGTGACATAGGCTTTGGCTCTGGTCTTTCCTCTCGGAGATTCGATCCAGACCCAGGAATCCGGTTCGATCCCGTATTTTTTCGCATCATCCGGACAGATCCATAATTCAGGAACCGGCATCATTTCACGAATTCCCGGCATATTGCGAAGTGTCGAATGATGGAACATAGGAAGACGTCCGTTGGTCATGACCAGTGGAAATTCTCTGGAGATCTCATCATCCACCATAGGACTTTCGGGCGGTTCGATAAAATACGGCAGCGGTTCGTAATCTTTGTCAGCCGGAGGCATGGGATACGGCATAAAGGGTTCCCCTGTCCTTCCGAGTTTTATATAGGCGTCACAATAGATCTCGATCTTTTTGGAAGGTGTGTTAAAT
>R26__coassemble_205_pt1 | contig 40255 bp, 32 predicted proteins | sample R26__metabat2_high_PE_046 | metagenome-assembled genome bin R26
TATCTACAGTTTTTTTGTAACCCGTATGGGCGTTTTTCATATCTCCCGCTGCGTTAAGTTATTCGCTGTCTATGATGTTCCCCTTTTTCAGGAAATACTACATCATTTTTCTTCCATTCTCTGAAAAATCATTTATAATCACTTCATATGTCTGAAGCAAATAAAAAAGAAAAAGCCACCGGCCGCATACTGATCCTGTGTACCGCACTTCTGTGGGGTCTTACGGGAGTCTGCGTCAAATCCATTTCCTGGGGAGCAATGTCTATCATCGCCGTCCGCAGCATCATTTCCCTGCTCATGCTCTTTGCCGTAAAACGGAGCTTCCGTCTTCGCTTCACCCGGACAAACGTGCTGGCTGCCGTCATGATGAGTGCCACCAGCATCCTGTATGTAATGGCGATCAAGCTCACCACCGCCGGGACTGCTATCGTACTGCAGTATATGGCGCCGATCCTGGTCTTTTTATTTGCGGTCCTTTTTAAAAAACGAAAGCCCTGGTTTGTGGAGATCATCCTGACCGCCTGTGTTTTCGCAGGGTGTGTGCTGTCTTTTGCGGACAGTCTGGATTTCAGCCATCTCCTGGGAAATGTGCTGGCGATCGCCTCCAGCTTTACCTATGCAGCACAGATCATCCTGATGGGGGGGAATGACTGCGACACGCAGGATTGTACGATCATCAGCAACGGGATCTGCTTTTTTGTGTGCCTGCCGTTCCTGTTCACCGATACCCTGGTCTTTGACATGAACAATATTGTCTGGCTGCTGATCCTTGCCGTGTTCCAGTACGGTCTCGCCAATATCCTGTTTTCCATCGGGATCAAAAAGATCGACTCCGTGGAAGCATCTCTGCTCCTGTGCATCGAACCGGTCTTCAATCCGATCCCTGTAGCCATTTTCTGTGGGGAACATATGGGAACGACGGCGGTTATCGGTTCCGCCGTCGTCATAATTTCAGTTGCTTTATATGGGATCCTTCCGACACTCCGGAAGAAGATCCACCCGGATCTGAACTGCTGAAAGCTTTCGCTTTACTCTTTTTCCGCCTCCTCTTCGATCTCTGTATCCTTCACATAATCCCACCGCTGGAGTCTTTTGTCGATGCGTTCATCAATGATGATGGCAAAGATCGCGAAGAACGGAACGCCCAGCAGCATGCCGTAAACGCCGAACAGGCCGCCGCCGATGATGATCGCGGCCAGTACCCACATAGGCCGTAAGCCGGTGGTATCTCCGAACAGCTTTGGTTTGATCAGGTTGGCGTCACAGAACTGGCTCACCAGGGAATAAATGACAAACCACAGTGCTCCCCAGGGGTCCACGATCAGGATCAGGAAGGTGCCGATGATCCCGCCAACGATAGGACCGAAAGTAGGTACGAAGTTGCAGACGCCTACCACAATGGCGATCAGAAGGGCGTACGGAAGTCCCAGGATGATCATAAACAGATAGCACAAAACCCCGATGATCAGGGAGTCCAGGATGTTGCTGCCGAAATACCGGAGGAAGATCTTGCTGCTCCTGGATACGATAAAGGAGAACCTCACATACTTGTCCGGTTCCATGATGGAGCGGAAAAACCGGACGCCGGATTTTTTCAGATGGCTGACGTCCAACAGCATGTAGATCGCCAGCATGATGGTGATGACCGTGTTCAGCAGATTGGAACCAACGCTCATAGCGCCGCCGATGATACCTTCTGAATGTTCTGTCACCCAGGTAACGATCCCTTCCACAAAATCCGAAAGGCCGGCGGTCTCCGTTTCCAGGAGATTGACGCCTAATATGTTGATCTCATTGATCTTGTCGGCCAGGTATTTGTTGATCATCCTGACAAACGCCTGGACATAATCGTCCAGATGGGACAGCAGATGCGTGGCAGATACGGCAACCTGGCTGACGACCAGATAGATCAGTACCAGCAAGAGGAGCACCAGGACCAGCACCACCAGAATGACGCATGCCCCGTGAAGATACCTGCCGCTTCGGATCTTCAGTTTCCGGAATACTTTTTTCTCGAAAAACTGAACGATGGGATTCAGCAGGAACGCAATGAGCGCTCCCATGATCACCGGCGTAAGGATCCGCAGGATAAAACCGATCCCGCCCCAGAAAATACCCAGGTTCGTCAAAATGACATAAAACAGGATCGCACCGCATGCGATCAGAAAGATCTGAAGGTTTTTACTTTCCCGGACTCTGTCCCTGAAACGTTTATTCATGACCCGTTTCCTTATTTAAAAAAATTTCGATCCGCTTTATTATAGCACACCGTTAAAAATAATAGAATGCCTGTCAGCTGAGAATCTCCAGCCTGACCCGGAAGGAGATCGTACGGGGCGTCTCTACGGCATCAAAGCGGATCTCATAGGCTGCCTTGTCCGGATCTGCCTTCAGGATGGTTCCGGTTCCCAGGTATTCATGGCGGATCCGGGTTCCCTCTGCCAGCATGGACGAGCGGATATTTTCCGGCATCGCCTGCTCCTTATGGAAAATATAGTTTCGTGCCCCGGCGATCAGGGATTCACTCAATGGCTGCGCATAGTCCAGCAGTCCATCCTCAATGTCCAGTACAAACCGGGAAGGGTACCTGGGGCTTCCGTCAAAATTCCGCCCTTCGCCGCCGGAAAGAAACAGCCTTTTTTCTGCCCGGGTCATAGCCACAAACGCGAGCCTTCTTTCTTCTTCCATGCCGTCCAGATCCCGGATCTTCCCGGAAGGAAAGATCCCTTCGTCCATCCCGCATAGAAATACATAAGGAAACTCCAGTCCCTTTGCGGCATGCACGGTCATCAGGCGCACCTTGTCAGAGGTGTCTTCCATATCCGTATTGGTCAGCAAAGCGATGTGGGCCAGATAATGTCTGAGGGCCGCTTCTTCCCCGCAGGTGATCTCATAATCATATACCGACTGCTTCAGTTCCGCTAGATTATCCAGACGCTCCTGGCTGCCCTCCGTCCGGAGCATTTCCTCGTAGCCGCTCCTGTTCAGAAGCCCGGACAACAGGTCCGAGATCTGGGTCTCTTCATACCCATCTGAGAACTCTTCGATCAGTTCCACAAAACTTTTTGCCTTTGTCCCCCGGAAGATCTCCTGGTCCAGTGTCTTACGCAATGCGTCGTACAGGCTGCAGTCATGCTCCTGCGCATACGCCTCCAGGAACTCCATCCGCCGCCTCCCCATGTTCCGCTTCGGCTGGTTCACGATCCTGCGGAAAGAGAGGTCGTCTTTCATCGTGATCATCCGCAGATAACTCAGGGCGTCCTTGATCTCCGCCCGTCCAAAGAACGGGACCCCGCTGTAAATATGGTAGGGGATCTTCTCCTTCAGCAGCGAATCCTCCACGTTGCGGGAGACGAAATGGGACCGGTAAAGAACCGTCATATCTTTATAGGGGATCCCGGTTTCATGCAGCGCTTTGATCTGCACCGCGATCCAGTCGGCTTCTCCCGCCGCATTCTGCGCGAAATGAAACAGCGGCTTCTCCCCGTCCGGCAGAACAGCCCGCAGATCCTTCGGGATCCGGTGCCGGTTCTTTCCGATCAGGGAATTGGCAGCCGCCAGGATCTGCGGGGAGGAGCGGTAATTCTTCAGCATCATCACCGTCCTGGTCCCCGGAAATGCGGAGTTCAGATCCAGGAGATAGCGGATGTCAGCGCCTCTCCAGGTATAGATCGTCTGGTCCGGGTCGCCTACGACAAAAAGATTTTTATGATAGCCGCACAGAACTTTCATCAGCTCATACTGCAGCCCGTCGATATCCTGGAATTCATCGATCATGATGTATTCCAGGCGCTTCTGCCATTTCAGGCGGATCTGTTCGTTCTGTCGGAAAATATACAGGGTAAATTTGATCAGGTCATTGTAGTCAAGGGCAAAGTTTTTCTTCTCCTGGTACAGATATCCGTAGAAAATAATCTCGTCCGTGGTATCTGCGCTGTCGTACTTCTCCCGGAGGACCTCCAGGGACATATCCAGCATGTCCAGATAGTATTCGGGCTTGCGGAACAGTTTCTGGATCTCGATCATATCCCGGGCGTCGGAAAACGTCCTGTCCCTGAGCGTTAAACCGCGCTCCTCGTAAATGATCTTCAGCATGGAATCAATATCCGAATTGTCCAGTACGATAAAGCTCTTCGGGTACTGCACCGCATAGCTATCCTCCTGCAGAACAGAAACACAGAACCCGTGGAAGGTGTTGATATACCCGGTGTCCTCGTCCCCGATCAGATTGTGGATCCGCTGGCGCATTTCATTAGCCGCTTTATTGGTAAATGTGACGCACAGGATGTTCCCGGGAAGGATACCCATCTCATTGACCAGAAACGCAAACCGATGGGTCAGCGCCCGGGTTTTGCCAGAACCTGCACCGGCCACCACCCGGATGATGCCTTCCGTCGCCGTAACGGCTTCCTTCTGTTCTTCATTCAGCAGATAGTCCATCTTCTTCTCCCGCCTGTTTATCGCCTGCTTGTTGGTATTTGCCGCCTTTTGCTGGCAGCCGCACATTTATTATACAATACATCGAACACATGTTCAACTTCCGGGGCTCCTGTTTTCTCCGACTGCCCATTTTGAGAAGGATGAATGCAACGATTTGCCGGGTATGCATGATTTCGCGAAACCCCCTTGCAACGATTTGACGGGTATGAATGATTTTCAACAGAAAAATGCAATAAAATATCGAGTATGAACGATTTTTTGACCGCTGCAAGCTCAAAAATCACGCATACCCAGCAAATCGTTGCACAGACCATTGGAAGAACCACTTTATTGTCATCTGCCGACAGGCACCTTCCGGTTTCTGATTGTTCCCCGGGATGATCGATGCTAAAATAGAGCCATCATAACAGAGGTACCATTATGAAGACATTCCGGCTGCTCGCCCTGGATCTGGACGGGACTCTTCTCACAAACAGCAAACAGATAACGAAACGGACGCGGCGCGCCCTTCTCGCCGCCGCGGACGCCGGCATGCAGATCGCCCTGGTCACCGGCCGCCCCTATTCGGGGCTTCCCGAAGAGCTTCTTGCCATTCCGCAGATCCGCTACGCCATTACTTCAAACGGCGCGGTTTCCGTAGATCTTGCCACAGGGAAGAAACTCCGCACGGCGCTGATGCCGGGCAGCATTGTCCCGGAGATCATAAAGTATCCGCAGGAGAACGGCCTGATCTACAATGTATTTCTGGATGGGATCGGATATTGCGACCGGCAGGCATTTGACCGGCTGGTGGGCTTTTTTGCAGGGACTGTGCTGGAAGAATATGTCCGCAAAAGCCGGCGCTGTACGGAAAATATCATGGAATGTGTGCGGGCCCACCCGGAAGGCGTCGAAAACATCTGGATCATGGCACGGGATCAGGCTGAACGGAATGCACTGGCGCAGATGCTTCCCCCGGGACACTATCTGCAGATCTTTTTTACTGCTGATAAAGATCTGGAGATCAGCGACCGCCTGGCCGGCAAGGGGCTTTCTCTGGAAGAACTGGCTGCTTCACTGGGAATTGCAAAAGAAGAGATCCTCGCCTTCGGCGACAATGAAAATGATCTGGTCATGTTTCATTCTGCCGGTACGTCCGTTGCCATGGGCAACGCCTCGGAAGCGGTCCGGTCCCGGGCCGATCTGGTAACCGACACCAACGAACACGACGGAGTCGCCATGGTTCTGGAGCAGCTGCTTCCATAACGCCACATATTTCTGACTCATTGACATAAAAATGCGGCCTCGCATCGATTTTTCTATAAAATCTTTGCGATGCCGCATTATTTATTTGCTATTTAGGAATTTTTTGCCTGCGCATCCGCAGGCTTGCTTCTTCCTGAACAGTGTTATTTCAGGGAGATCACGATCTCACCTTCATAGCTTCCTGCTTCCACAGCCGTTTCCACGCCGTCGACAGTCATGACGATCTCTGCGCCGTCAGCGCCGGCGATGGAAGATGCATCATCGATGGTCAGGGCTGTCAGATAGGAATTTTCCGTGACATTCCAGGTTGCGCCGGTCAGCGTCAGGCTGAGGCCGAATCCTTCCTCATGGAAGCTTCCCAGTTCAGTAGCTGCAGCATAACCGATTGCCTGCATGGTATTGGAACCGGAGGCAAAATAAGTCACCTCCCAGGTGTCCTGCCCCAGGGAGATGGCGCCGGTGACAGTGGAATTGTCCAGAGTCACTTCCAGGCTTCTCGGAGTACGGATGCCCACGCCTGCCGGGCCGCTGGTCGCAGTGTATTCATCTCCTGTCATGGCAGCGGTGTTCAGGATGTCGCCGGCCATTTCGGAATTGAGGATTGTCACAACCGGAGCCGCGCCGGTGGATTCTGTTCCGGAACCGCCGTCAGAGTTGTGGATCAGCTTGGCGATGCAGTTGGAATCTTCCGCGCTGAATACCGTATGGACATAGTTTTCGTCCACGCCGGCGGTTGTGCCGAAGAGTTCATCCACTTCCGCGATGTCGGCGCCGTAGGCTGCTGCCAGCTCCGGATCGATGGTATAGGTTCCGTCAAACGCGATGCTGCAGTTGTCGAAAACCACCTTGTTGGCGGTATCCCGGAGCATAACGCCGGCCTCTCCTACATGAAGCTCGGTGTCCTTGAAGACAATGTCGCCTCTGCTGTTTCCGGAGTGGGTCATGACGCCGTACTCGCCGGCATTGATCACGCAGTTCTCATAGGAGACGATGCCGCTGCCGGTCTCCACTGCCGCATAATCCGGAACATCGATGGCGGAACCGACAAAATAATCCCTGGCAGCGCCGTCGGAATAAGCACCATAGCCGCTGGTCAGGACTGCGATATAGCTGTCGTTGATATGCAGCTGTGTCGGCTCATCCCAGTTGGTGTACAGATCGTCGCTGTCGGTGCTCAGAGCGCCCCAGCCCTGGGAAACGACCACGGAATTGTTATAGGTAACAGAAGATGAGCCGACTGCATTGGTGGCGCGGACCTTTCCTTCCAGGAACAGTCCCGGAGGACATCCCTGCATCGTCATCAGATTCGGGTCAGATACGCCATAGAAGACGGAATCATTGACCGTTACGACCGCTCCGAAACGGGTAAAGAGAGTTCCCCTTGCCGGTCCTTTCGTGACTACGTGGAAATGATTCAGCTCTGCTACAGCATTGTCCGATGCATATACGGCAGCGCCGAAGCCGCCCATATCATTTCCGCCGATACCGGCTAATTCAATATCATAATCATTCAGCACAACCGTTTCCGGTGCTTCCAGTCCCAGATTGGTGTAGCTGCTGGTGCTGCCGTTGTCCACCAGTTCCTGGGCGATCTCTTCAATGCTGAGGCTTGCGTCATAGCCAAGCGCCTCGCAGAAGGCTTCCCAGTCGGGATAGTAGCTGCTGGTGATGTAGGAGAAGTTGATCTTCTCCGCTACCAGTGCCGGATCAGACTCGCCGCCCAGCACAAAAGCGCCGGTGTTGCGGATCACAATGCCGTTTACATTGTCCTGCGAGACCTTGATTGAGGTCACGCCGTCTTCTTCCGTTACACCGTCCATGGTGGAAAATGTTTCATCCAGTCCGCCGCCGTCATAGACAAGGCTGGCGGTGGTGATCAGTTTCTGTACCTGTCCCATGGCTACGCCGTCCAGGGTGATCGCCTGCTCGGGATTTTCCTCTGCGGAAGCCGAGTAAGTGGGCTCTGCTGGGCCGCTTGGTGATCCGCCGGATCCCGGGCCTCCTTCGGATTCGCCGCCGGACTCCCCTTCTGCGGATTCCCCGCCGGATTCTCCTTCTGGGGATTCTCCCGGATCCGCTGGCCCGCCTTCGGATTCCCCGGCACCGGGTGCTTCCACCGATTCTCCTGCCGGTGCTTCGCCGGGTGCTGCCGGTGCACCTGCCAGTGCAGAAACGCTAAACGTCGCACAGAAAACGGCAGCGATCAGGATTGCCAATACTTTTTTCATAGTTTCTCCTTTCTGCTCTGTCCGAGGACAGACATATAATGTAAAGAAGCATAGAAACCACTCTATGCTTCTTTACTATAACACGCAGAAATGCCGTGATAAAGTTTTCGATTTCATGCAATCCGGGGATGCGCCGGAGCCTTCCGCGATTGGAAACTCTCGCGAGGCTGCTGCCTACAGGGCGAAATTGCCGTCTTTGAAGATCTGCACTTCCCGTCCGTCTTCCGTCACGCCGGTGATCTCAAGATCTGCCGTTCCGATCATGAAATCCTCATGATTGTCCGAATCATTAAGGCCTGCTGCCTTCGCCTCTTCCGGCGTCATCTCGCAGCCGCCTTCCACACACTCCGGATAGGCTGCTCCGAAGGCAATGTGGCAGGCAGCATTTTCATCAAACAGGGTATTGTAATACAGAAGATCCTGGTTGGAGATGGGGGAGTCATATTCCACCAGCGCCAGTTCGCCGAAATAGCGGCTTCCTTCGTCCATATCAAGGACCTGCTCCAGGATCTCAAGGCCTTCTTCCGCCTCGGCTTTCACGATCTTTCCTTTTTCTACGGTGAAGCGGATCTTCGTGATCAGGTTGCCGTTCAGGCACAGCGGCCTCGATGCTGCCAGGACGCCGTTTCCGCCGTATTTATGGGGTGCGGTAAAGATCTCCTCAGTGGGCATATTGGCGATGAAGTCCACGCCTTTCCGGTTTTTCTCGCTTCCTCCGCACCAGACGCAGTTTTTCGGAAGCTCCACCGTATAATCCGTTCCAAGTCCACTGGTATAATGAAGCTGCCGGAGCTTCATTCCATTCAGTAATTCGCAGCGGCTCTTAAGCTTTTGCGTGTGCTGCTGCCATTTTTCCACGGCATCACCGCTGCCGTCGATCCGCATGGTCTCATAGATCGCATTCCACAGAGCCTCCATGGCCTTCTCATCTTCCAGGCCCGGGAAAACTTTCCTGGCCCAGGGAAGCACCGGTACGGAAACGAGGCACCAGGAAAAATCGCTTCGCATCAGCTTGTCGTAAAACTCTTTCAGCCCTTTATTCCGCGCAGCCGACGCCCTGCGGATCCTGTCCGGATCGATCCCGGCCAGCGCCTCGGGATCCTCCGCATAGATCGCGATCCGGGCAAATCTCTGGTCTGCCGCCAGCGTATTATATTCAAGGGTTTCCCATTCCGGGAAGACATCGAAGACATCATCTGCTGCATGCTGGTATTTCAGCCGGCCGATGGCGTCGTCAGACCATTTTACGATCACTTCCCTGGCGCCTGCCGCATAGGCTTCCTCCGTGATCAGTCTGGCAAACTCCGCGCAGTCCACCGGAGAGTTCAGCATCAGGATATCATCCTTCTGTACATTTGCCCCGATGCGCACGGCAAGGCGGGCGTATTCCTGCATTCTCTTATCCATTTTCCGTCCTTTCTGCCGGATGTTCATAAGGCGGGCAGCTATTCTGCCATCTTCTTTGTTTCTCCGGCGATTTACTCCGGCAGATATTATAACAGATTATTTCCCTTTGCACAGACACCCTCTCCGTGTTAATATCTCTTTCGGCATGCGGCAGCAAAGCAGGCGTATGGAAACAGACTCTCGCTGCGGCAGCTTAAGGGATCCCATGAAAAAGGCAGCAAATACCAAATCCGCAAATCCCTTATGGACAAGGGATTTCACCATACTGACCCTGGGAAGCGTTGTTTCCATGCTGGGAAATGCCATGTCGGGCTTTGCCATGAGCCTGATGGTCCTGGACATTTCCGGTTCTACCATGCTGTATGCGCTGTACATTGCCATGTACACCCTGCCGCAGATCATCATGCCGGTCTTCTCCGGCGCGGTGCTGGACCGCTTTTCCCGAAAGAAGACCATCTATACCCTGGATTTCATTTCCGCCGGCCTGTACCTTTTGATGGCGCTCATCCTGACCACCGGCTGGTTTTCCTTCCCGGTCTTTCTGATCTACTGTTTCCTGCTGGGCTCGATCCAGAGCATTTACATGGTGGCATATGAAAGCTTTTATCCCCTTCTGATCTCGGAGGGCAATTTCCAGAAAGCCTATTCCATCGCCAGCGTGCTGGAAACATTTTCCGCCGTCATGGTCCCGGTCTCCACGTTCCTGTATAACCGGATCGGGCTGGCGCCTCTTCTGGGAGCCAACAGTTTGTGCTTCCTGATCGCGGCCATCCTGGAAACCCGGATCCGCACGGACGAGCATTATATTGAAAGCCAGAAGCAGACGGCATCGGCGGGACTCAGCCACATGCGGCAGATGTTCCGGGATACCAAAGAGGGCTTCCAGTATCTGCTGTCAGAAAAAGGCCTTCTGGCCATTGCAGTGTATTTTGCTTTTTCCGCCTTCAGCATGGGCGTCTCCAGCGTCATCACACTGCCGTATTTTAAAAACTCTTTTGAAAACGGGGAATATATCTATATGATCGTCTGGGGAATGTCTCTTTTGGGACGGGCGATCGGCGGCGGCATCCACTACCGGCTTAAGATCCCGGTCCGCATGAAATACCGGATCGCCCTGACGGTATACATCGCCATTTCCGTTTTTGAAGCGGTGTACCTGTTCTTCCCGATCCCGGTGATGATGCTTTTCTGCTTCCTCATCGGCATCGGCGGTGTCACCAGTTATACGATCCGGATCTCTGCCACCCAGAGTTATGTTCCCGACGAAAAGAAAGGCCGCTTCAACGGGGTCTTCAACATGATCAATACCGTCGGCTCCCTGATCGGCGAGATCACCGCCGGGCTTCTGACACTGCTCCTGCCGGAGCGGATCGTCCTGATGTCCGCCCTTCTTCTGTGCGCTCTGGCAGCTGCCTGCGTGATCGGAGGCGGAAGACGCCAGGTGGCCCGGATCTACAACCGGCAGCAGTAGCGCCATATGATCTGCCGGAGCTATACTGTCCGGAGCTTTACTGCCCGGCACTATTTTTCGGCTTATGAACGATTTTGTTCAACTCGCCGTATTCCGGCTCATTTTTTCAACCTGCGAACGATTCCGCTCTGATTTTTACCTAAAAAAACAACCTGTGAACGATTTTCCTGAAAAAATCATTCACAGGTTGAATGTTTAAGCAACAGACCAAAGACTCTCTGAAGACCTTATCTGCCCAACGTAATAACTACCTGCGCCGTATCCCCTGAGCAATCCGGAAGGATCACTCTGCCTTCCGGCGTGACCGGAAGTTCCTGTCCGTTCATCAGGGCTTTTTTGATGCCCTGCTGTACATGGGCAGAATTGTCCACCCGGATCTGATAAGTCGTTCCGCGGAACGTGCGGCTTACCTCGAACCCGTCCCATTCGGCCGGAATGACCGGATTGATGCTGAGGCCTTCCACTTCCGGCTTGATCCCCAGGATATACTGGGAAATGCAGGCAAAGGTCCAGGCGGCAGTTCCCGTCAGCCAGCTGTTCTTGGCTTCTCCGAAGGTAGGCGCGTCTTTGCCGGCGATCATCTGGCTGTAAACATAAGGCTCCGTCCGGTGGATCTCGCTGATGTCCTCGATGAAGGCCGGACAGGTCTTTCTGTAGATCTCAAAGGCTCTGTCGCCGTGTCCCAGAACCGTCTCCGCGCAGACGATCCAGGGATTGTTGTGGCAGAAGATTCCTGCATTTTCCTTATACCCCGGCGGGTAGCTGGAAACTTCGCCCAGGTTCAGGCGGTAGGAGGTATAGGCCGGCTGCAGCAGCACGATACCGTATTTCGTATCGAGACGTTCTTTTACACTGTTCAGCGCCTGTTCCGCCTGGCCGGTTTTCGTTCCGACGCCCGCCATAACGCACATGCCCTGGGGCTCGATAAAGATCTGTCCTTCGTCGCATACATGGCTTCCCACCGGCTGGCTGAAGGCGTCATAGGCTCTGATAAACCACTCTCCGTCCCAACCGGCACTGAGGATCGCATCTTCCATCTTTGAAGCGGAAGCTTCGATCTCTTCGGCTTCCTGGAGCAGCGTCAGCGCATCTGCCGCTGCCTTCACGCCTTCCGCTGCCGCCTTCTGCGCCAGCATTCTTAAGATCCGGGCGTAGGCGCGTCCGTATTTGACATACATGCCGCCGATGAAGACGCTTTCCGCTACCGGACCTTCGGAGGGGCCGGTGGTCTGGAAACTTTCTCCCGGTGTATCGGAAAAGCAGTTCAGGTTCAGGCAGTCATTCCAGTCTGCCCGGCCGATCAGGGGCAGCTTGTGGGGCCCCAGATGGGTCTTTGTATAATTTACGCTTCTTCTTAAATGCTCTAACAGCGGCTGCTTCAGGGAAGGATCATTGTCGAAATCCACCATTTCGTCCAGGATCCCGAAATCCCCGGTCTCCGCGATATAGGCTTCCGTGCCTGCCACAAGCCACAGCGGATCATCGTTGAATCCGGATCCCACCGCCAGATTGCCTTTCTTCGTCAGCGGCTGATACTGATGGTACGCGCTTCCGTCCGAAAACTGGGTTGCCGCAATATCCAGGATCCGCTCTCTTGCCCGCTCCGGGATGATATGCACAAATCCCAGGAGATCCTGGCAGGAATCCCGAAATCCCATGCCGCGTCCCATACCGCTTTCATAATAGCTGGCGGAACGGCTCATGTTAAAGGTCACCATGCACTGATACTGATTCCAGATATTGACCATGCGGTCCAGTTTCTCATCGGTATCTTCACTGCCGCTCTTTACGCAGACCCGGTATTTGGAAAGAAGAGAGGACCAGTATTCCTTCAGGTTCTCAAGCGCCTGGTCAAATGCTGCGGTCGCCTGATACCGCCGTATCATTTCATGGGCTTTCTTCTTATTGATAATGCCGGGGGCCTCCCATTTTTCTTCCGCTTTATTCTCGATATAGCCAAGGCCCAGCACCAGTTCCTTCTTCTGACCCGGCTGCAGGGCGATATGAAACTGCATGGCTCCGACCGGCGCCCATCCATGGGCAACGGATCCGGTACAGCCATCTTTCAGGACCGCCTTCGGTGAGGACGCTCCGTCATACAGTCCGCAGAAGGCATCCCGGGAAGTATCAAATCCGTCAAAGGGCTCGCTGGCCCAGTAAACAGCGTAATGATCCCTGCGCTCTCTGTATTCCGTTTTGTGATAGATCGCGTTCTCCTCCAGCTCCACCTCGCCGCAGGAATAATTTCTCTGGAAATTGGAGGAATCATCCATGGCGTCCCACAGGCAGAATTCCAGATAGCTGAAGGCTTCGATCTCTTTGAGACCCCCTGAATGGTTCTCCACTTCAAGGCGCATCAGAAGGCATGGATCATTTTGAGGGACCAGGAAGGTCTGACGGGCAGTGATCCCGCCTTTGGTTCCCTCGATCACGGAGTAGCCGAGGCCATGCCTGCATTCATAGCGGTCCAGTTCTGTCCGCACCGGCATCCAGCCCGGATTCCATACCGTCTCTTTGTCCCTGATATAAACGCGGAACCCCTCCATATCCGTGGGGCTGTTATTGTAGCGGTACCTGGTGATCCTTCTCAACCTTGCATCTTTATAGAACGCATACCCGCCCGCCGTATTGGACAGCAGCGTAAAAAAAGCCTCTGTTCCCAGATAATTGATCCAGGGAAGAGGCGTTTTTGGTGTGGTTATCACATATTCCCTGTTAGTATCGTCAAAATGTCCGAACTTCATATGCTGCACCCTCCGCATAGTATTGTGTTTGTTAATTCGTTGTCAAATGTATCCCCTGTCGGGGAAGATGTCAATATGTTTCCGCCGCCCCATTGATTCCGGTCTCATTTCCGATATAATCTTTACAGGAACTTCTTTTGTATCCGGAGCGAACCGGATCCCGGATGAGTGCAGGAGGATACGAAGCATCCTCACCCTGTAAGAAAGGAAACCGATCATGAGAGAAGAAGAAAAGATCGCCGCCGGCATTTTGTTCAGCCCGGCCGACCCGGAACTGGTGGCCATCAAGCTGCGGACCCATAATCTGAACGTGGATTACAACCGGACCTATGAAGATGAGACTGAGAAACGGCAGGCCATCCTGAACGAGATCCTGGGAGAAGCCGGCGAAGGCCTGTTTATCCAGGGTCCTATCACATTCCACTATGGAAAACACACGAAGATCGGAAAACGTGTTTTCATCAATTTCAACCTGACTATTCAGGATGATGCGGAAGTCACCATCGGCGACGACTGCAATTTCGGTCCCAACGTAACGATCGTAACCCCGGTGCATCCGCTGCTGCCGGATGAACGAAAAGCCCTTCTTACGGCGGCCGGGGAGAAAAAGCATCTGTGCTATGCCCGCCCGGTCCACATCGGGAAGGACTGCTGGCTCGGCGCTTCCGTTACGATCTGTCCCGGCGTAACCATCGGTGACAACTGCGTGATCGGAGCAGGAAGCGTCGTCACAAGAGATATCCCGGAAGGCTGTTTTGCCGCCGGCAACCCCTGCCGCGTGATCCGCAAACTGTCCGAACAGGACAGCATGAAATACCAGCCGCAGATCCTGGCGGACAACCGGGTCATCGAACCGTGACCTGCATTTTCTGTGAGATGCGGGTACAAATGCATTTGGCAGCCAGAACTTTAGTCCTGCAGAACAGTTAAATGCATACACGCTTGCCATCCTGCTCTTTCAGATTGCAACGATTTTTCGGCTGTGAACGATTTCGTAAAACACCCCTGCAATGATTTTACGGCTGTGAACGATTTTATTGCCAATTATAGGCAGAAAATCATTCACAGCCGTAAAATCGTTGCATTTTTGTTTTGAAAATCATTCACAACCGTAAAATCGTTGCAACGCAAATCTGAAAATCATTCACAACCGTAAAATCGTTGCACCTGCCGGGTATGAGCCCCACCGTAGTACAAAAACCGGAGGTCCCGCACGCTCTTTGCGGGACCTCCGTTAATCTGTTTCTGTTCAGGAAAACGACTACTGCCGCACGGCTTTTCCTCTGTTGTAAAGGACCAGCAGAAGGATCAGGATCGCAGCGTTCAGCACATTTCTGACCGGCTGGGTCGGATTCAGCGTCGTCAGCAGGTTGGACAGAAGGACCATGACCAGGGAGCCGGCAATGCTTCCTTCATAGGTGCCGCTGCCGCCGGCAAATGTGGTACCGCCGATGATCACGGCGATCAATGACATGTAAGCGTAATCATCGAAGATCTGGCAGCGGGCGGTGGACATGTACGCCGCTCCCAGCATGCCTGCGAATGCTGCCAGCATACCGGAGAATATATAGGACATGATCTGGATCTTCGTGACCCGGACGCCGTTCAGCCTGGCTGCTCCCGAGTTGTTGCCCACCATGTACAGCTGCTTTCCGAAACGGGATCTCTTCAGCAGATAAAAAACAATGGGCCAGACGATGATGGCATAGATCACGATCATCGGGATCACTCCGAAGATCTTGGATTTCACACTGGCGGAAAACAGGGGCGACGCCTTGCCGCTCAGGATACCCTGGGTCAGGATGTACTGCATGCGGGTGACGATATTGGAGATCGCCATGGTCACGATCATGGCCGGAAGCCCGATCTTTACGCAGCAGACGCCGTTCAGAAAGCCTACCGCCGCACCGATCACCAGGGACAGAAGGAGCACCGTGATGAAATGTCCGTTCTCCCCTCTCATGGTATAGGTGGTCAGAACTGCCGTGGAAGACATGATCGCGCCGACGGAGAAATCCATGCCGCCGCCGATGAGCACCATGGTCTGGCCTGCTGCCGGAATACTCAGGATGATGGTCAGCAGGATGATATTGCCGATGGCGACCGTATTGAATCCCCTGGGATTGATGATGATCGTAACCACATACAGGACCACGGCAATGATCAGCGCCATCAGCGCCGTATGGGTCTGCACAAACAGATTGATCTTCGAAAAGATATCTTTGTTGGCATTCGGATTAAAAGTCATGGTCTTATTGGACATTTTTTTCACCTCTCTTGAACTGGGCTTTCAGTCCCTGCTGCAATGTCTTACGCTGTTCTTTCGCGGTAACGATCGTCATTAACAGACCGCCGAAGATGATGATATCGGAGACAAAATTCTGCCAGTAGGATGTAACCGAAAAACCTGTAAAGATCTTTGACAGTAAAGTGAAAAAATAGTAAACCGTGTTCTGGATCAGGACCAGGAAACCGCCGCCGAATACGCCGCAGGACAAAGAGCCCCAGCCGCCCCAACCCATACCGCCGATGATAGCGGCGGAGAGGGACTTGATGCCGTACTCTTCACACTGCAGCGGGTTGCCCGATGCGGACATCAGCGTCAGGCAGATACCTGCGACGCCTACGAAGAAGCCCTTGATCAGGAAGGCCTTCATCTGGACTTTTACCGGGCTGATGCCGGCTGCAAACGCATTTCTCTGACTCGTACCGACTGCATAGATATGCTTGCCGAAGGGTCTTTTGGAAATGAACAGCCAGATCAGCAGCACAGCTGCCAGGACCAGCGCAGCCACCGGGATGTAATCCAGGAATTTCAGGAACGCCGGCGCATCTTTGCCTCCGATCAGACCGTAGAGGGAAGACTGATAGGGTTTCCAGTATGTCTTGGGGACTGAGCCCTGGGGAACGTCCATGATCAGGACATTGATGCCCTTGACAAGATACGTCAGAGCGTAACTGGCCAGCAGGGCCGGGAGCCTCAGTACCGCGCAGCAGGCGCCGCAAAGGGCGGAAATGCCAAAGGCTGCCACCATGGCAACCAGCCAGCCTACCCATACGGGCGTTCCCCATTCCTGAGGAACCATGATGCAGACCACGTTAACAAGAGCGATCTGCACGCCGATGGAAACGTCCATCTGGCCTACCAGCAAAAGAAGGGCCTGACCGACCGTCACCAGGATGAAGGGCAGGTTGGTCATGAAAATGGACTTGAGGGCTGTCGGCTGGAAGAAGGACAACATATTTCCGACCGTCACGCCGCCGGACAGGCAGGCGGACCATCCCTGGATCACGATGTTCAGCACCAGAACGACCAGGAACAGGATACAGCCGGTGAAGGCAGGTTTTCTTCGAAACCGTCTTAAGGATTCTCTCATTCCGCAGCCTCCTTTCCGCCGGATTCCTGTACGCCCATCATGGCGGAGACCAGATGCTCCGCGGTCTTCGTTTCTCCTGCCAGTTCTGCCGCGACCTTGCCTTCATAGAAGACATAGATCCGGTCGGAAATGTTCAGCAGCTCTTCCGTGTCGCTGGCGGAAATGATGACGGTCATGCCGTTGGCGGCGCACTCTCTTAAGATCTCATGGATCTCCTGCCTGGAATGGATATCGACGCCTTTGGTGGGGTCGTCCAGAAGGAGCAGGTTGGGATTCATGGCGATCCATCTGGCTACAACCAGCTTCTGCTGGTTGCCGCCGGACAGGGAGCTGGCCGGATCCTTCAGCTTTCCGATCTTGATGTTGTATTTTTTGACCGCATCCTCTGAAAATTTCCGGACCTTCCGGGCGGACAGATAAGCAAACAGGGACTCCTTCGCGGAATTGCCCGCGAAGATATTTTCCGCGATCGTCCGGACATCGAAGATCGCCTCCTTGTTCCTGTCGCCGGAAATAAAGCCGATCCCGGCTTTGACGCCGGCTGCGGGATCTTTGAATTTCACGGTCTTGCCCATGAACTCAATGGAACCGCTCTGGGGCTTTACCGCGCCGAGGATCGACCGGATCACCTCCGGCTGTCCCTGGCCTTCCAGCCCGCCGATACCGACGATCTCGCCTCTGTAGGCCTTCATGGAAATGTCTTTTACTTTGGGGTATACGGATATATCTTTCACATTTACAACGACCTCCCTGTCGTCCAGATGGGACAGGTCGCTTTCCCTGGCCTGCGCGTGTTTCGGCCGGGAACCGGTCATATAGTAAATGATGTCGTCAAGGGTAAATTCCGAAACCTGCCCGGAGATCACGGTCTCGCTGCTTCGCATGATCGTGATGGTGTCGCAGATCTCGAAGATCTCGTTCATTCTGTGAGTTACATAGACCATGGAGATCCCTTCTGCTTTCAGTTCCCGCATGATCCCGAACAGCGTTTCGATCTCATCATAATGAAGGGATGCGGTCACCTCATCCAGCAAAAGGATCTTCGGTTTTCGAAAAACTGCCTTGGCTACTTCCAGCATGCTCTGGGTAGAAGGCATCAGGGTCTGGACGTAATCGTCCGGATCACAGTCAATATGGAACCGGTCCAGCAGTTCCTGGACCTGCTGCCGGGAGGTCTTTTCATCCACCATTCCCGATTTCGTACAGATCTCACAGCCCAGCAGGATATTGTCCTTCACGGACATTGTCGGGATCAGGCTCAGATCCTGAAATGCCGTGGCAATATTTTCCCTGGCGGCGTCCGTACCGGAGTGGATGATCTTCTTGTCCCCGTCTATGAAGATCTCTCCTGCATTCGGCGCGACCAGACCTGCCAGCACCTTTACCATGGTGGATTTTCCGGATCCGTTGGACCCGGCCAGTGCCGCGATCTGTCCGTTTTCCACGGTGAGCGACGCTTTGTTCAGGGCGACCACTGCGCCGAATCGTTTATCAATGCCTTTCATTTCAAGCAATGACATTCACCTCCCAATTTGAAAAGCAGGCCGGCGGCAATCAAACCGCCGGCCTGTACGCTTTCCGATCTTACTGAATCAGATTAGTTGAAGTAGGTATCTGCTACTTCCTGTTTGGTCAGCCAGAAGGTAATGGAATCTCCGGCTTCATAGCTGTTTGCATATTCTTCGATGGACTTGCCGTCGATCTGTGTTCCGTTTACAACATCTTCATCTGTGTAGCAGACTTTGGACTGGATCCAGATCTGGTGAGTGTCTTCGAATCCTTCTGCAAATACGCCGTCCTTCAGCTCTTTGCCTTCATACAGGTTCAGAGCGAAGTTGAATGCGGTTGCGCCTACTCCTGGAGGATTGGACAGAACGATGTACTTGGTGACAACTTCGTCTTTGTTGACATCCAGCATCTTCTGCATGTAAGCACCGGTATCGCCGAAGCCGATGAATTTCGGATACGGAACGCCTGCAGCGTCGAATGCTTCGAATGCATTCTCTGCACACTGTGATACCAGAACGCCGTCAAATTCCACGCCGGAGTTCAGGATTTCTGCCATGGTCTGCTGAGACAGTGTGGTATCCCAGTCATGGTTACCTGTTGCGACAACTTCAAGGCCGTGCTCTTCGATCGCTTTCTCAAAGCCGCGCTGACGGTCTGTGTTGGCCTGATTGCCTTCCAGAGCAGCGATCATAACAACTTTAGCGCCTTCGCCGAGAGCTTCTCCTGCATAAGTACCGGTCTTGTATCCCAGATATTCCTGGTCGGTAAGGATGTTCAGAACATCTACGTCGGTTGACATATAAGCACAGTCAGCATTGATATAGACGATGCCTGCATCCTGAGCGGCCTCGATGATCGGGTCAAGTCCGGTGGTAGCAACCGGGTCGTTGACGATGATGTCATAGCCTTCATTGATAGAGTTCTGCAGCTGCTGAGTCTCAGTACTCTGATCCCAGTTTGCCACGAAGGAGTTGTAGCTTACATCATAGCCATAGTTGATAGCGTCTGCTGCTGCCTCCTGCATATCCAGTTCGTAACGAACACGATACGGGTTGCCTTCCACGACTGCGTTGTGGGAAGCGAGCTTAAGGGCTTTGGTCTCACCCTCTCCTGCCATTGCTGTTCCCGCAAAAGCAAGTACCAGTGCTCCGGCAAGAACGATGGCGAAAATCTTTCTCAGTTTCATTTTCCACCTCCATAATAATATAGTTTCATATGTATCCAAAAGAAGTTTCCACACTGTTCTTCTTTAAGACCGTGATCAGAGAATATCTCTGCATAGCATTATATTCTCTCTATACAAAATGGTCAAATCTTTTTGCAAATATTGTCTTTTTTTGTCTTTTTTTTACAAAACTATCCTGTTTTCCATCGGCGAACTGCCGAGCGATCGATCAGTGGGAAGATCCTGTTTTCGTCATCCCTCAATCTCCGATACCAGGACTTCCCTTCCTTCTTCTGCGGAACGATAGAAGGCTTCGATCACTGCCGTAACATGCAGCGTCTGTTCCGGCCGAATCATCAGTTCCGTCCCGTTCTGGATGTGATCCATGACATTTTCCGCCAACAGGAAATGTCCCGGGAAAACTTCTCCGGCAAAAGGCCGCTCTCCCGGAAATACCTTCGGTTCGAAATCAGTCTGGTATCTGCCCATGGTCCCTAAAAGCTTCATTTCCGGGAGCAGGATCCCTGCTTTGGTCCCGGCCATCCGCATACTGTATTCTCCCGGCAGATTGACGGCCCATGCGGTCTTGAAATTCATGCAGCTGCCATTTTCCAGCCGCATGCTTCCGCAGGCAAATTCCTCCACCTCAAAATCCTCTTTCCGATACTCCTGTCTGGTAAATACGCCTGCCGGCGCCCCGCTTTCCACAAGGCTCGTGACGATACCGTCCTCTGTCCTGGAAAGATAGGAAGAGGTCATACCGGTCACGGACCGGACTTTCTGGTTTCCCATGATCCACAATGCCGCATCGATCATATGCACGCCCAGGTCGCACAGCACGCCTCCGCCGGAAGCAGCTTTTTTATGAAACGCTCCCCATTTCGGGACGCCTCTTCTTCTGACCAGGGAAAACTCCGTATAATATACGTCTCCCAGCATGCCCTGCTCATGCATCTCCTTCGCGAAGGAAAATTCCGGGTAATAGCGGATGACCTGGCAGGCTGTCAGGGATCTTCCGGCTTTTGCCGCCGCGTCAAACATTTCCCTGGCGTCCTTATAGGACAGAGCGATCGGCTTTTCGCAGATCACATGAGCCCCGTAGGAAAGTGCCAGCATCGTCACTTCTTTATGAAGCCCGTTGGGAACGCATACAGAGACCAGATCCGGCCGCTCTTTTGCCAGCATTTTCTCCGCGTCCGTATACCATTTTCGCACCCCGAACCGCTCTGCGGTATCCTGTGCTGCCTGCGGGTTCAGGTCGCATACAGCTGCCAGTTCGCATCGGTCGGCGTAATGCCGGTAGGCGGGCAGATGCCCTTTGTTGGCGATCATTCCGCAGCTGATCACTGCCACTTTCAACTTTTTCATGTTCCTTCTCCTTTTGCTGCGCCTGTATTGCTGCACTTTTTGGTGTCGTTTCGCACACTGTTTTTTTTTGCCGTTTTACTGCATTTTCACTCCCTGTTTTTTTATTGCGTTTCACTGCATTTTCTAAAATTAGCTCTTAAAAACGCCCCTGTTTTTAGAAAATTTCTTCATTTCTAAAATATCGGCCGTTTTTCAGGCAATTTTTTAGAAAATACCCCTTCGAGCCTTCCTATTGTTCCGCTTTTCTAAAATATGCCCTACAAAAAGGTGTATTTTTTAGAAATCGTGTATTTTTCTAAAAACGTCCTGTTATAAAGGCCCTGTTTTTAGAAAACCTTCTGAACGGTGACAAGATCACTCACCAGTTCTCTTCCACTTCTTCCCCGGTCAGGGTATGGCGGCAGGCGGTCTTGACTGCCTGGGCAAAGGCTTCCCGCATGTCGTATTCCGCTACGCCGTTGATCTCGACATTCAGCCTCCGAAGGCTGCCCGGATACAGTTTCATCACGTCCGGAGATTTCCCGTCCACCGCGTAATGATATGTGACCGTGAGCACCGGTTCTCCTTCGCACACCGGGTCTTCCAGATACACTCCGTCGGAGGACGCGCCGGTCACCAGCCGGTACAGTTTGAAAAACTGCTCCGCATCCATCGGCTTATCATTGACCTGTGCAGTAATATTGCCCTCTTCGTCGGTGCCTGTGGTATAAACATAGGTCTCGCCGTCAAATTCCACCGTCAGGTCTGTAAGATCGGTCCGAAGGGGCGACAAGAACCAGCGAAGGCACAGCTGTGTGGGATCAACGGATACAAATTCCGGCGGCGCGACCAGGAAGACCACTCCGCTTCCCAGCATGTAGGCCAGGTAATTTTCTCCCCGGGGCACCAACCGAAGCTGATGATCGGTAATGTAGTCCGTTCCGTTGCGGAGGGAAAAGTCCACCTGCATATACGGATCGTCAAATCCCAGCGTCGACAGTTCCTCCTCGGTTACATTGTATCCGACCACTTCCAGCGCACGGATCCCCAGCACGGAACCCAGGACCTTTATCCCGTAGGTCTGGTCCAGCTCATAAACGCCTTTCATCCGGACAAGATGGGTGGCGGGACCGAAGGATTTGGCCGCCAGGACCGTCTCCGGGTCAGCACCCTGCACCGCCGTAATGGTAATGGGCTGGGAAAGGGCCGTTCCCGAAAAGGTGATATCCCGCACTGCACTCAAGGGGCTGGACACCGCCAGCTCCGGCGTCACCAGATCGGAGATATAAGCTTCCTTGCGGAGCAGGAAATAAAGCATGTCTTCCTTCGCAAACAGATAGACATTGCCCTTTTCTTCTTCCGACAGGACCTCCCCGTAATAATTGCCGCTGATCTTTTCTTCATCGCCGATCGCCATGGAATAGCTGCTGCCGTCGTCATAGATGACGCTTACCTGCGCCCGGGGCTCTGTCAGTCCGTACAGGGAAAGATCCTTTGCATCCGCTTCCACCAGGCGAAGGGAGCCGAAGCCGCCGGCATGGTTCATCAGTTCAAAGAATCCATCCACGTCCACGATATTGACCGGAAGGTCATCGAAGACATAACCTTCCTCTGCCTCGTCGTAAAGGACCTTATAGCTGCCGGAGGCATTGGTGACCTGAAGCTCCTGGATCTGCGTCGGATCATGGTCGGCAAACACCTTGACTCCGGTTTCCCGGGAAACCTTTTTCCCCTGCAGCAATATCAATGCTGCCGCAAGCACCGCCGCCGTCACAAGCCCTGCAAAGATCAGTTTCAGCATCTTTTTTTCCACTACTGGTATCTCCTCTTCACATAGACCGCGATCCCCGTCAACAGGATCGCCGCCGGGATCACGATGCACAGAACAATGCTCCAGATACGGGCGGCGCCGGTGGTGATCGTCAGGGTATTGCCGGCCAGGGATTTGGCTTCAATGGAAACAGCATCCCCCCGGTCTGTGACCGTATTGAGGATGGCCAGCCAGTATTCCGCATTGGCGATGGATGGATTGGACAGGGACGAGGAGGCAAATGCCGCCGCAGACGCTGTCACGATCACATTGCTGAAGTTTTTGCTTTCCCCGGTCTGCCAGGTGGACATCACCGCCGCCGGGATCGGACCCCTCACGGTCGCCTGGTCCGCCGTGAAATTGTTCCCGGCGTCGGAAGGCCTCACTCCCGAAGCGGGAGAGAACGACAAAAGGGTCGTCACCGTTTTATTGTCCCGGTATTCATAGACCAGGTTCAACGGCCTCGCGATGGGCATCAGGACTTTCTTGGAGCTGTCCTTTAACAGATCCCGGAACGTCTCATCCGTATAATCCGCAAAGGGATAGTAAGGCTGATAACCATAGGCGTGGCTTTCATCCGTTTCAAAGACCGCACCATCCCCGACGCCGATCCCCCATTCCCGCAGGAAGACATTCAGGCCGGGAAGCTCCGGCTGGTCCGCGCCGGCGGCGTACAGAAGCGTCTTTCCGTATTCGCCGTCATTGTACAGGAACGCATCGAAGGATGCGAGCACGTCTTCCGACAGATCCTGCATGGGAGATAATAAGATCAGAACATCCTGGTCCTGAAGGTTTCCCGTCACCATGTCCACTTCGCTGACGGAGAAATTGTTGCCGGCCAGAACAGACTCCAGCACCTGCCGGTCTTCGGAAACCGCATTTCCCGTCAGGATACCGATATAGACAGGATCTGCGGTAACCACGCTGACAATGGCGGAAGTCACGGCTTCTTCCGTCCTTGATCCGGTGATCTGGAGCGCTCCTTCTGCATCGTAGGTATAGGTAAATAAATTGGCCAGGCTGATCTTTTTCACCGCCTCCGGCCCTTCCACCAGCACATCCCCGGCAGACAGATCCTGGTCCGGATACCTGGCCGCAAAGGAAGGATCCCTGGTATAGTCGATGAACTCCAGGGAAATGTATTCACTGAGACGCGGATAGCGTTCCAGGAGCGTACGCATCTGGACCAGATAGGGATTGCCGCTGAAGGTTCCTTTGGCCGCCAGCACATAGATGGCGACCTCCTGTGTCAGTCCCTGCAGGATCTCTTTCGTATCGTCCCCCACTTCATAAGCTGCATTTGCCGTCAGGTCTGCACTCAGGGGATATCGTTCAGAAAGCGCTGCCGTCAGGGCGTTTATCAGGACCGCGATCCCGATGGCGATCACGATCAGCGCTGCCAGCAGCAGATTCAGCCGTCTTGATTCATTCTGAAACCATTTCTTCATCGTCCGGCCGCCTTTCTAATTCCACCGCTTGCGCTCCAGCACCGCCGTGCTGAATACGCAGAACAGGACTGCGACCGTGAGAAAGAACACGGCATTTTTCAGTTCCACGATCCCCCGCGTAAAGGGGGAGTACCTTTCATTAAAGGAAATATAAGCAAAGAAGCGCTGCAGGACAGGGCTTTTCGTCACATAGGAAACCGCGTCCACCAGCATCAGGAATAAACTGACCGCAAATCCCAGTACCGCGGCGATCACCTGGCTCTCCGTCAGGGAAGACAGGAACAGGCAGATGGAGATCTCCGCCACGCCGAGAAGTACAAGGCCCAGGAAATTCCCGATCACACAGGGCCAGTCTACCTTTCCGTAAAAGGAGGCGATCACAGCGACTGCCAGCGTCCCTAAAATGGCGATCAGGAACACGCACAGGGCGGACAGGTATTTGCCGATCACGATCCCAATCCTGGACACCGGGGCGGTCAGAAGCAGCTGGTCGGTCCGGGATCTTTTTTCCTCGCTCATCAGCCGCATGGTCAGGACCGGTATGAGGAACAGCACCACGGAAAACAGCAGCGAGAACAGCTGGGTAAAATCCGTCGTTCCGCCGTATATATTATAGGAAAAGAAATAGTATCCGGTGAAAAAATACGCCACCGCAATGATCACATAGCCCAGAGGGGTGCGGAAATAGGAGCGGAATTCTCTCTTGAAAACGGCTGTCATCTCTCCCCTCCTTCCTGGTTCCCATCGTTGCCGGATACCGGCTCATCGCTGCCGGATGCGGGCCCTTCGCGGCCGGTCAGATGCAGGAACATATTTTCCAGGGAAGTCTCCCGGCTGCTCATCTGAAGAAGCGGCATGCCCGCCTTTGAAAAGGCGCAGAAGATCTCTTCCCGGATATCGCTGCCGGCAGTTCCTGTTACGGTAAAGTCAAAGGTTCCCTCCTCCTGTTCCGGAAGGGGCGTTATATGTTCGATGCAGGAAAGCTCCGACAGCACCGCCTTCGCCGCAGCTGCATCGCCTTTGCCCCGGATCGTGATCTCTTTCCTTCCCGATCCGGCAAGTAAAAGCTGCTCCGTGGGTCCATCCCAGGCAATGCGGCCGCCGTGGATCACAATGATCCTGCTGCAGATCGCCTGGATCTCGGTCAGGATATGGGAGGAGACGATCACCGTGCTTTCCTTTCCCGATTCCCGGATCAGCTGCCGGATCTCAATGATCTGAGAGGGATCCAGTCCTACCGTGGGTTCATCCAGGATGAGCACCTTGGGATCTCCGACCAGGGCCTGGGCAAATCCCACTCTCTGCCGGTAGCCTTTGGACAGGTTCCGGATCAGTCTTCCCTTCAGATCCCGGATTCCCGTCTGCGCGCAGATCCTGTCGATATGTTCCTTCCGCAGCTTCTGCTGACGGGGAAATCCTTTCAGGTCACAGACAAAATCCAGGTACTCCGACACCTTCATATCTGAGTAAAAGGAAAAGACCTCCGGAAGATACCCGATCACGCTTTTCGCCCTGGCAGGCTCCTTCAGGATGTCGTGTCCGTCCACCGTGACGGTTCCTTTCGTCGGGGCGATATAGCCGGTGATGCAGTTCATGGTCGTGCTTTTTCCTGCGCCGTTAAGGCCCAGGAGCCCTACGACTTCCCCGCTGTCAATATGAAAGCTGAGGCCGTCTATGGCGGTCTTATCCCCGTATTTTTTTACCAGATCCTTTACCTCTAACACATCCAGTCCCCGCTTTTATACGACAATAAAATTGTCCGGATATTTCTTCCGGTGTTCTCCCTTGTTGACATAGACCACGTCGAAGTCCGTATACTCCGCCAGGCGGAAAGGACCTTTCTTGTTTTCCTTGGAAGCGTCCAGCAGAAGATACGTTTTTTCCGAATTGCGCATCGCCATCTTCTTCAGGGCCAGACATTCCATATCCGTCACATAGACCGCCTTTTTGGCAAGATCCAGTCCCATGCAGCCGATGAAGCACCGGTTGAAGGTAAAGGTGGACAATGTGTTTTCCGTCAGCGGACCGGTGACCATCTGATCCAGCGGACTGAACCGTCCGCCCAGCAAAAAGACATCTGCTGCCGCCTGCTGCGTGATGTAGGGAAGGATCAGGCTGTTATTGGTCACGATGTGGACCTTCTTTTTCAGCAGGATCTGCGCCAGCGGCGCAATGCTGGTCCCGCAGTCCAGATAAATGCTTTCTCCGTCCTGCACCTCCTGGGCAGCGGCGGATGCAACGCTCTGCTTCTCCTGTGCGTTGACATTGTTCTTGGCCAGCATGGACAGCTCCCCGACGATCATCTCATCGTTTTTGACTGCGCCGCCCTGGACTCTTCTTAACTGGCCGTTTTTCTCCAGCTTTTCAAAATCCCGCCGGACCGTGGCCTCGGAAACATCCAGCTCCTTCGCTATGCTTTTATAATCTATGATCCCTGTCTCTTCCAGCCTTTTCAGGATATAGGCATTTCTTGCAGATGCGATCATAATGCTTCTCCTTATACGCCGGCCTTTTTCAGGACTCCGTCCACAAAATGCTTGGCCCGTTCGATATCTCCCTCATCCAGATGCTCGATGATCAGCGGGATATTGGGATGGTCCTTTGCCAGGAGCTTCACGTACAGATCATAATTCAGATCGCCCAGTCCGGCCGCCGGCAGTTCGATACTTCCGGAACCACGGAAGGAATGGGATGCGTCCGCATCGATGTCCGCATGCTTTTCCCCGGTATCAACAGCTTTTTTGATGTCCTTGGCATGGGCAATGGTCATATAGGGCGACAGTTTCGCGAAGATCTCCTCAAGCGTTCCGTCGATGTCGGCAAAATGCGCGTCGTCAAAATAGTTGGTCGGATCGCACAGAAGCCCCAGGCCCTTCGTGCCGACTTCGTCGAACATGCGAAGGATCTGCTCTACGCTGCCGATCACATTGTTCACATAGTTTTCTACGATAAAGATGGCGCCGTTGTCATAGGCATACGCCGCGATCTCTTTGATGATCTTAATGGTCTCGTCAAAGACCGCCGGATCCGCGTTTTTCTCATGCCATACCCAGTCGCTCTCCAGGTTGTACGTACCTGTTTCGCTGGCGACATAGGGGCATCCCAGATCCCTGGCGTACCGGATCATCATTTTCAGGAAATCGATGTTTTCCTTTCTCTTCTCCGGATCCGGATGAATGAAATTGGTATAGCCGGACACCGCGATGATCGGAAGATTGGCGTCCCGGAATTTGTCCCGGATCAGATGCGCCTTCTCCTTCGTGAGCGGCTCCTTCGTGGCGTCCAGGTCCTTGAAGGACACGTCCAGCTGCACGCAGCTGAAATCCGAAGCCTTGATCCGCCGGATCGTCTCGTCCAGCGTATACGGATAATACCCTGTGAAAATACCTGTGCTGATCATATGTTTTCCCCCTTCAAAACTTCCTCCAGCAAAACGCTCCTCTTCTCCCGGATGGACAGATAGCACGCCTCCACGCAGGCAATGGTCTTGATATTGTCCCTGGCGGAGATCTCCGGTTCCTCGTCTTTTTCGATGGCGCACATTAAACTGGCCATAGTGCCTTCAAAGGCGTCCGGGAACCAGACTTTGTCCCATTTCGGCTCGATCCACTGATGCGGATAATTCCGGGATGTAAACCGGAGGGTACTGGGCACCGGCTCCGGATAATACGGCCAGCCGATGGTCCCTTCTGCCATGCCTTCGGTCCCTTCCACTCTCCATTTGATATAGATGTCTTTTTCGCACGGATCTTCCGGCCATGCCCAGACATCGTCCAGGCTGGTGGCCATTTTGCCATCCGCATAGCTGTAGGTATACTGCGTGATCCCGTCCACATGCGGGAACTTCGACCTGGGATCCGTCCTGCAGACGCAGGTGATGCGTTCCGGATCGCCCAGCAGATACCGGAAGATATCCACATGGTGGATCCCCATCCCGAAGATCTCCAGCTTGTCATATTCCGTCAGGAAGGTCTGCCAGTGGGGGATCGCCCGCATCTCAATGGTAGCCAGGACCACCTCTCCCAGCTCTTTCATGTCCAGCAGCTTTTTCAGGGCCCTCATGGACTGGTCATAGCGCATGTTGGAATTGACCGCGATCTTCTTGCCGTACTGATCTCCCAGATCGGCAATCTTTCTGGCTCCCGCAAGATCCATAGCCAAAGGTTTCTGGCAGAGGATCCCTTTCACATTGGGATTTTTCACAGCCTCTTCCACGATGCCCGGCTGCAGATCCGGCGGATAGGCAATATCGATGATCTCGAGGGATTCATCTTTCACCAGCTCCTGCCAGGTGTCGTACACGGTTTCGATGTGATGCCGTTCCGCCGCTTCCTGGGCATGGGCTCTGGTCCTGGATGCGATCGCCGCCGGGTTAAATCCGGCGCCCCGGTAAGAGACCAGATGGCAGTCCTTCATAATGAACCCGGATCCGATACAGCCGATCCGGTAATCCTTTTTCCCCGGTTTCATGGGAAGAGTCGCCTCTTCCAGGATCTGTTTGATCTCCTGTGCTGTTCTCATACTGCACCTCACAATCTTTCTCCTTCGTTTTCACTGCTGCAGATAATTATATCCCAACTCTTATGGTTTCTCAATTGAATTTGCGCAGATTTGCAAATTTTTGCAAAGTTTTGTTTGGCTGAGATTGTTTTTCCGGATGTTTTCCTATATACTGGCTTAGGACAGGAGGTGGATATCCTATGTTTAAGATCGGAACACTGGCCGACTGGTTCGGCGTCGGGATCCTTCCGGGGATCATCGAATCCGAAAAATGCGGCGCCCAGGGCGTGCAGCTGTACGCTGCGGGAGAATTTGACCCCCGGACTGTGTCAGCGGAATTCATACAGCAGGTTAAAAAAACCGCCGAAGAACATCATCAGGAGATCGCCGCTTTATGCTGCGAACTGGGCGGCTACGGACTGGAACGGGCGGAAGATAATCCGGAGAAGATCCTGTATCTGAAAAAATGCGCTGAGATGGCTCTTAAGCTTGACTGCAAAGTCCTGACGACCCACATCGGCGTGGTCCCGGAAGCTCCGGAAGATCCGGTTTATCAGGTCATGCTTTCCGCCGGCCGGGAGATCGGCGCTTTCCTTTCGCCTTCCGGGCTGACCCTGGCCATCGAAACAGGTCCCGCCAGCGCGGCAGTCCTTCGCCGGTATATTGAAAACTGCGGCCCCGGCATCGGGGTGAACTTCGATCCTGCCAATTTTGTCATGGTGGGAGCGGACGACGAACTGAACGCAGTGCGCGTGCTGTCCGATAAGATCGTTCACACCCATGCCAAGGACGGCGTGAACCGCGTCAAGGTAACGCCGGAATTCTTCTATCACAAATTTGCGGAAGGAGATCTGGAATGGATGCAGCAGGCCGGCATCTGTGAAGAAACGCCTCTGGGGCAGGGTTCTGTTCGCTGGGACGAATATCTGACTCTGTTGAAAGAAACTGGCTATGACGGCTTCCTCACCATCGAGCACGAGATCAAGGACAAGGCGGACGAGATCTATGAAGCCGCGGCTTTCCTGAAAGAGACCTTAACCCGGTTGTTCCCGGACGAGGGAGAATGATCTATGAAATTTGAAAAAGAACGCTTTTCTGCCCTGCAGCAGATTTTTGAAGACTGGTGGGAAGGCTCTCTGGAACGTCCCATCATACAGGTCACCCTGGAACATACGGACGGGGAGGGCGGTGATTTCTTCGCCTCCAATTACCGAAAGGTGATCCTGGACGCGATGTACGATTTTTCCCTGCCGGTATCCGATGTCCCGCAGATCATCGAAGACGCCTACGACCGGCTGGAGTATCTGGGAGACGCTATCCCGGTCTTCTATATGCGCCCCACCGGGATCCTGGGCGGCTTCCTGGGACAGGAATTCGGGATCGACCATAAGCAGGGCACCGTATGGTTCAAAAAACTCTGCCCCTCCCTGGAAGAGATCAAAACGATCCGCCTGCAGGAAGATAATCCTCTACTGCAGCGCTCCCTTGCCCTCACTAGGGCGGTACAGGATCATTTTCAAGGGAGCATCGCCGTCGGTCTTCCCGATTTCGGCGGCGTAATGGATATCGTCGCTTCCCTCAGGGACTCTAATCCGCTGCTTCTGGAGCTGTGCCTGGAACCGGAGGATGTACAGGAAGCCTGTGAAAATATCCACGAACAGTTTAAGAACGCTTACCGGATGTTCCTGGACGCCATCGACTCGGACCGGATCCCTGGCTATACCTGCTGGGCCACCATGCTGTCCCAAAAGCCTTATTTTGTGCTGCAGAATGACTTCTCCGCCATGATCGGCCCTTCCATGTATGAAGAATTTTATCTGCCCATCCTGCAGAAGGAATGCCGGATGATCCCCCGGACCATCTACCATCTGGACGGCCCCGATGCAGTCCGCCACCTGGACCTGGTTCTGACGGTTCCGGAACTGGACGGCGTACAGTGGATCAACGGCGCCGGCGCTCCGGGCCTTGACAAATGGCCCGACATTTACCAAAAGATCCACGCAGCAGGAAAGCTCTGCCAGGTGTTCATCAACGGCAGTGCAGAGCTTCGCTATATCGACTATATCACGGATCTTCTGGGCACAACGAAGGGGCTTTGCTTCATCTGCTCCGGACAGGCAGGGGAACGGGAGGCATTTGAATCTTATATGAGTAAGTACGGCCTTTGAGCCGCAGAAAAGGCAGGCCGGCAAAAGGTTATGAGCCGCAGAAAAGGCGATAATCATTAATGAAGGAGGCACCTTAAAATGAACTATCGGATCGGCGTTGATATCGGAGGAACCACCATAAAAACAGGCGTGATCGATGAAAACTACCGGATCGTAAAGCATTGCACCATTAAAACCCCCGACTCCTTTGAAGCCAGTGCAAAAGCCATCGCCGATATGGCTTCTGATCTTGCCAGGCAGGTGGGCTGCAAGGTCGAAGAGATTTCCGCCATCGGCATCGGCGTTCCCAGTTCAGTCGTTCCGGAGACCGGGCGGCTGATCTTCGCCAACAACACCGGATGGAAAGACGCTTCCTTTAAAGAGGCGCTTGCCGCATACCTCACTACCCCGGTCTATGTAGCCAATGACGCCAACTGCGCCATCATCGGCGAAGCGATCGCCGGGGTTGCCGTCGGCCGCAGACATGTGGTCCTGGTCACGTTGGGGACCGGCGTCGGAAGCGGGATCTTAGTGGACGGAAAACTGTTCTCCGGCGGGGACGGCCTTGGTGCGGAGATCGGCCATCTGCAGCTGGTATTTGGCGGGATTACCTGTACCTGCGGCATTCAAGGCTGCTTTGAATGCTATGCTTCCGCAACGGCTCTGATCCGTCAGACGAAAGAAGCCATGCAGAAACACCCGGATTCTGCCCTCTGCCGCTGGGCTGCGCAGAATGGGGAAGTCAACGGGCGTACCGCCTTTGAATGTGCCGCAGAGGGCGACGAAACGGCGCTGGCTGTGATCGATCAGTATACCTCCTATCTGGCAGCGGGACTTGGCAGCATCACCAATCTGTTCCGACCGGAACTGATCCTCCTGGGAGGCGGCGTTTCCAATGCAGGAGCTCCTCTGCTGGAGCGGGTCCGCAGCAAGCTAAGCCGGTATATCCTGGCCTATGACCTGACAGGAGGGCCTGTCGTCGAAAAGGCCGCCCTGGGAAATGACGCCGGCATGATCGGCGCTGCCTACCTGGACAAAATGATGTAACCGGCTGGTCCTTCCGTTTCCGACCTTCTGTGCAACGATTTGCCGGGTATGCACGATTTTCATCGAAAAAATGCAATAAAATTGCGGGTATGAACGATTTTTCTGCCTTTTTCGGCCAAAAAATCATTCATACCCGCAAAATCGTTGCACAGGGGTTTTGCAGGATCGCGCATACCCGCAAAATCATTGCAAAAGACAGCGTTTACGAAGCGAAACGCCACCGCCGGATCATTTCCACAATGCCATCGGATACGGTACCTTCTTTGCCTCGATCGGGAAGGTTACTTTCGCGCCTTTTCCGGCACTTTCATAGGCGGCATAAATGACCTCCAGTACTTCCCTTCCATCTTTTCCGGTAACGCAGGGTTCCAGATCTTCCCGGACGCATTTGATAAAATGCTCCAGCTCCTGGGGATATCCCTGGTTAAAAGCTTCCTCAAAAATGGTAAAGGTCCAGCCTTTTGTGCTTCCCGCCTTCTCCGCCGCATAGCCGTATCCGTCGGAAGAGTACGTCAGCGCCGAATTGCCCCGGAACAGATCCGCGTAGATCACGCCCTTGTTGCCGTAGATCTCGATCCGGTCATCCATTCCGCCGGGCTTGGCCCAACTGGTCTCTGCCACGCCCGTCACGCCGTTTTCAAATTCCACGATGCAGATCACATTGTCATCGCAGTCCGTGATCTTATTGTGAAATACGGTCTTCATATCGGCGTAAACGCTTTTGACCGGCACGCCTTTGTTCATCCATTTAAACCACGCCAGGGCATGGCATCCCATATCCATCATGACGCCGCCGCCTGCGGTCTCTTTCGTATAAAACCATTTGCTGTGCGGTCCGTCATGCTTCTCCCCCTGTTTCAGCATGTAGACATCGCCCAGTCCGCCCTGTTCCGCAATGGAGCGGACCCGCTCATATTTCGGAGCAAAACAAAGCTCTTCCGCATACATCAGCTTAAGGCCCCTGCTCTCGCAGGCTTCGATCATTTCGTCTGCCTCCTCCAGGGTCAGGGCCAGCGGCTTCTCGCAGATCACATGTTTTCCGTTCTCTGCCGCCTTCATGCACACATCATGATGCAGATAGTTGGGCACACAGATATCCGCCACATCCACTTCGCATTCCTCAAACAGTTTGTCCAGATCATCATAAACCCGGGGAACGCCGTACTGTTTTGCCAGCGCTTCCGCCCGTTCCCGGTTCCGTCCGTAGATGGCCGCCACCTCGGCGTTGTGCACAAATCTGGTATAGCTTTCCAGATGAATATTGGCTATGAAACCGGATCCCAGGACCGCTACTTTCGTTTTTTCCATTTGATTTGCCTCCTCCTGAACCTGTGTCTTTTCTGAACTGCTTTTTTGTTATTGTAGCGGGCTGGCGAAAATAAATCAATTGTACGGGGAGAAATCTTCTTTTTGCTGCTTTCATATGGCGGTTTGGATCTGTGGCTCCTCTTTGGACGGTTACTATATAGATATTCCTGGATTCTTTGTTTTTTACCCTCCACTGTCCTCATCATTTGTGGAGGGTGCTCTCTTACTGTATTCAATCATTTTATATTTTTACCTTCCAGGAATCTGTAGCGGTGTGGACGGTATTTTTTGATAAAACCAGTTAATTCAATATTTCTACCGTCCAATCGGCGGCAGCTACATTTGTGTTTCCAAAAATGCTCCAAACAGCTATTGACTTCTTTCCCTGTATTACAGTAAGGTACTCCTATGAAAAAGCATCGGAGAAAAAAACCATTCCAATATCATGATCTACTCATAGTTTGCGAGACCCTGCGGGGTCTCCTTTTTTGTAATACAAAAAATACGGGCCTGTATTTCAACAGGCAGAAAGGAAGCTGCTTATGAAGGAACTCATGAAAAAAGAACTACACCAGATAACCGATCTTATTGAGGAGCTTCAGGCCTCTCTGAAAAATCTTCCGGAAGGAACTTTTTATTCTGTCCAAAACGGCAAGTATACAAAATGGTATCAATACACAAATGGCCAATGCATACTGATCCGCAAGTCAGACAAGTCATTTGCCCGTGCGCTTGCAAAAGCCACCTTCCTTCGGGTCCGGCTGAAGGAAGCTGAAGAAGAGCAATCTGCCATAAAGGCATATCTTCGAAACAGCAGTGAAACAAACAGCGAGATATTTCTTAATGAGCATGAAGAGATCCGCAATCTGTTGGATCAGGGACTTTCCCTGTCAGCGTCCGTCCAGCAATGGGCCAATGCTCCCTACCAGAAGCCGAACAAGCCCTACAAAGGAACGCTATACAAAACGTTAAAGGGCGATCTGGTAAAATCCCACGCGGAAAAAGAGATTGCCGATGCTTTGTTTCTTGCCGGGATCCCTTACCGTTATGAATGTGCGATCTCCTTTGATGGCGGAAGAACATTTTACTATCCGGATTTTACGATCATGGTTCCCCGCACCAGCAGGATCATCCTATGGGAGCATTTTGGTATGGAAGACCTGAATTATTACCGGCATAAAAATGCAGATAAACTGTACACCTATTTTGAGGCAGGGTATGTTCCGGGAACTAACCTGATCTGTTCAAGTTCCTCAGAGGAGAATCCTCTGACTCCGGCTAAGATACAGGAAACGATCCGTTATTATTTCCGATAATAAGCACCTGTCGGGAAGACGAACTGTCTTGAGGAAGCATTGGATGGCTAATCAGCATAAGTTAAACTTTTTTTATGAATTACCCTCCACCTGTGCCAAGACATCTGGAGGGTATATTTCAAAGAATGCCGCTCTCCCTATACAAATACCGTCCACACTTCACACGAGTTGTGGACGGTAAAAAAAGCAAAATGTATAAACTACTAAGACAGCACCTGCCAAAGCATCAGGCAAAGCAGTCACCCAACGCTTCTACCCTTCGATCGCTTTCAGCACTGCCGGCAGGAGCTGCTTCTTGCGGCTCATGACGCCCGGCATGTCAAAGGCGCGGAAGCCTTTGCTGCCCGGCACCTGCGGATCGTTGTAGCGGACCAGCTTCTCATAGGGCAGCTTTGCGCTGCTTTTATACACGGTGGAAAGCAGGATGCTCTGCTCCCGCAATACATTGGTGACCATCAACATCGCCCAGTCGAGGCCGGATTTTTCGCGGATCTCTTCCAGGGTGTCCAGATACCGGTAAATGTATTCGTCGATATTCTGAAGGGTCGTCGTCTCGCATTGTCCGATGCCGACCTTCACACCTTCGCTTTCATATTGCTTGAAATCGGACCTGATGGTGACTGCCGGGTCCTTGGTGGCGAGATTGGATGTGACGCTGTAGAGCATTTCCCCGAATTCCCGGTAATCGACGCCGCAGAGTTTCGCCAGATCTTCTACCGCCCGGCGGTCCACATCGGTGGTCGTCGGGCTCTTCAGGATCAGGGTGTCCGACAGCATGCCGGTCAGCAGCATTTTCGCCGCATCCGGATCCGGGGTGATCCCGTTTGCCAGATACTGCAGCCATACAATGGTGCAGGTGCTGCCCAGGGGACGGGCGTCCACCAGGATGGGAAGGTCCGTCTTCATGGCGTCCAGCCGATGATGGTCCACGATCTCCACGATATTGGCGGTCTCGATCCCCTTGATGCTCTGCCCGGCTTCATTGTGATCCACCATGATAACGTTGTAAGCTGGCGTATCCAGGAAACACCGCCTGGTCACGAACCCCGCAAACCGTTCGTTATCCATGACTGCAAAGCCTCTTTGTCTTGAAGACGCCAGCATTTCCTTGACATCCATGAACAGATCGGACACCTGGACCGTTTCCTGCACCGGACGCATCAGACTGCCCAGGGGTTCGCTCATCCTGAGCCGCCGGATAGTCTCCGCCGTCCCCAGGGATGTGATGTAGATCAGCCCTTCGTAACCGGAAAAATCGATCTCCGGCATCATGGTTTCATTTCCTTCCGGGCCCGCCACACGGATCTCCGGCAGGATCCCGGTCATGCCATCCGGATCCACTTCATGCCGGATCGTGGTAATGATGATCGCCGGCACATTCTGGCGGATCGCGTAGCGGATATGCTCCGGCCTTGCTCCCATGATCACCAGGGAGTCCGCGCTTTTCTGGATAAACTCTTCAAAATCCATCAGCGATGCGGCGCCTACCGTGATCGGCGCGGTAAACGATTCCCGGCTTCCCCGGTGCAGGATCTGCCCCGGCAAAACGGCGTCGATATTGTCCACCGTAAAATCATATTGCGGGTTGTCGTTTGTATTTTCCTTCAGGAACCAGGCGGAAACATCGTCGACGCTCAAAAGCCCCGCGAACTCGCCCCGGTCAAACAGCGGGGTGACGGAAGGATTTTCCTCTCTGTAAGTTTTCACCAGATGGTACACCGGCTGCGAAATGTCTACCTTTTCCGCTGCCTTCAGCATCACATCGCTTACCTTCGGAAAAACGTCGATCATGAAGGGCGGCGCTTCGACGCCCACCATCTGCAGCTGTTTTTCAATGCTTTCCGATACCTGCCCGCACCGGATGGCCTTATACTCATTTTCCGGATCAAGCCGGTTCTTCAGCGCTGCGTAGGCATAGGCGGAGCAAAGGCTGTCCAGATCCGGATTCCGATGTCCCGTGATATAGATTGTTTTTTTCATGGTCCCTCCTGTCAAAGATCCCGCGAACGCACTGTTCGGTCAGATCAGGTGCAGATACTTATCTGCCTGGTACAAGGCGCCGGCGGTATTGTGAGCCATGACCCGGTCTTTGGAAACAAGGGTCGTGACCAGCGCCTCTGAATATTTATAAAACAGGCTGTCATGGCCGACGCAAAGGCCGATCAGGATGTTCAGGTCCGTCTTCTTCGCGTTCAGGTATTTGGCCTGTAAAATGGGATTGCAGATGTTGACGCCGGTATTGTGGCAGGCTTCGGAGATCCCGATGTCTGCTTTTTTCTGCTCCCCGCATTTGCAGGAGATGGAGACTACCTCAAATCCGTTTTTCCGTAAAATGCGGGCCATGATCCCGGCCTCTGCCAGAAGCCCTACGCAATGGGCCAGGCCGATGCGCTTTGCACCGATCTTCCGGGCAAATTCCACGGTCTCTGCTGCCCGGGTCATGCGGCAGTAATTTTCCGATTCCGTTTCCGCCGCGGCAATGGCAACGCGGCGCACCTTTTCGTCCTCATATTCCTTCATGGCGTCCCGGATGAGTTCCTCCGGCATCGTCTGCTCCGGGCAGAAAGTCGGGTAATTGCCATCTCCCAGATGGCACGATTTCGCGTGGCACTGGGCGCATCCAAAGTGTTCCTGTTCCATAGATCTGATCGGCTCCTTTCACTTATGCTTTCATGATACTGCATCCAGACCATTCTTTCAATGATTCCAAAAGACCGCAAAACCGGTTTATTCTCCGGCTTTCAGGGCAAGATATTCCTTCAGGATATCCAGCCCTTCCATCGGCACGCAAAAGCGCTCTCTCTGTCCCCTTCGGCACTCTTCATACACTTCCTCCAGGTCAAACCATCTTACCTCCTCCAGCTCCTCTTCCTGGATCTTGATGTCCTTCAGATCTACCGGCGCGTCATAGACAAAGACGGAGACGTATTCATTGTCCCAGAATAACGACCCGTGAAAGGTCAGCGCGTACTCCGCATGGAAAAAGCCGGCGTATTTCAGCTGCTCCGGCCTTGCAGCGATCCCCAGCTCCTCTTCCAGTTCCCGCGCCGCGGAAACCGCCGGCTCGTCCCCCGCCGGGATATGGCCGGCCGAGGAAGTGTCGTACATGCCGGGGAAAGAGTCTTTGCTCATGCTTCGCTTCTGCAGGAGGATCTGCTGCCTGCCGTGATCCTTTCTGGTGAGCCAGACGTGCGCCGTCCGATGAGGCACGCCGTTTTTGTGGGCAGCGCCGCGCTCCACGACTTCCCCGGTGGGAAGTCCCTGTTCATCGCATACATCAAAATATTCCGCCATTTGCTTAACTATTCCTTTCTGAAAATACGGGTTTATCATAGCACGCTGCAGCGCAGATCCTCAATGATGTTTTTCGGCAGCGCCATCGTTTTCTTTTAAGTGCCGGGCAAATGTGTTAGTATGTTCCCAAACAGACCCGGCGGAAGATGCCTGCAAGGAGGTATACCATGACAAACGGCTTGATCAGAGAGACTTACACTCTGTCGAATGGAATGACTGTTCCGAAGATCGGCTTCGGCTGCTATAACCCGAAAGGAGGCGATACCTACGGTATGATCCGCAGGGCCATCGACGCCGGCTATACTTATTTCGATACCGCCTCTTTATATGAAACAGAACGCGCTTTAGGGCAGGCGGTCAGGGACAGCAAAGTCCCGCGGGAAGATCTCCTGATCGCATCAAAAGCCTGGCATGATGAGATGGGCGCCGAAAATGTGCGGGAAGCGTTCTTCCGCTCCCTGAAACGGCTGCAGCTGGACTACATCGACCTGTTCCTGATCCATTGGCCCCGCCCCAATGCGCAGTGCGACTGGAAAAAACTGGACCTTGAGACCTGGAACGAACTGGAAAAACTCAAAGACCAGGGTTTCATAAAAGCTCTCGGCGTCAGCAATTTCCTGCCCCATCATCTGGAAAACCTGCTGGATCATTCCGATACGAAGCCGGTCGTTGACCAGATGGAACTGCATCCGGGGTATCTGCAGGAAGCGGCCGTACGCTTCTGTCAGGAACACGAGATCCTTCCCCAGGCATGGGGGCCCATCGGACGCGGACGGATCTTTCAGAATAGTGTGGTGAATGATCTTTCCGCGAAATACGGGAAATCATTTGCCCAGATCTGCCTCCGGTTCCTTCTTCAAAGGGGGATCCAACCCATGCCGAAAGCCATGTCCGAAGAACACATGCGGGAAAATGCGGATGTATTTGATTTTGAGATCTCCCGGGAAGATATGTGGCTTATGAGCTGCATGCCGCAGACTGACTGGCTCGGGGAGCATCCGGATCTTGCCATTCCGCAGAAAGCATCCAACCCGGATCAATAAAGAAAGGATCATCAGGGCGGACCGGACTCATGACAGAACAAAGCAGCAAGACAACGAAAGACAAAGGCCTGATCATGCGCGCATTTATGAAAAGCCTGCCCGTCATGGCAGGCTATCTTGTGCTGGGCGTCGGGTTCGGCATGCTGGCCTATTCCAGGGGTCTTGGGAGCTGGCCGCCCCTTCTGATGAGCGTGATCATTTATGCAGGCTCCCTGCAGTATGTCGCTATAGACCTTCTGACCGGCGGCGCGGGGTTCCTGGCGGCTGCGCTCACCGCTGCGGCCGTCAACGCCCGGCATCTCCTGTACGGGCTGTCCATGCTGGACAAATACAAAAATACCGGCAGAAAAAAACCTTATCTGATCTTTTCCCTGACGGACGAGACCTATTCTCTCCTGGTGGGAGCGGATCCTGACAAAAGAAACTGCCGGCCGGCCTTTTATTTCTGGGTCTCCCTGTTCAATCAGCTGTACTGGGTGAGCGGCAGTTTGCTGGGCGTGCTGGCAGGGCATTTCCTTCCCATCAATACAAAAGGCATCGAATTCTCTCTGACAGCGCTGTTCATCGCCGTTGCCGTGGACCAGTGGACGTCCGCCGAAAAGCACTGGCCAGCCATCGCCGGCGGGATCTGCTCCATTTTGTGCAGGCTAATTTTCGGACCGGACAGTTTCCTGATCCCGTCCATGATCACCATTGTGATCTTACTGTCTGCGCCGGATGTGGCCGAAAGGCTCCGCAGCCGTAAAGCCGGGTCAGAAGCAGACTCTCATCGGAAAGGAGGTACATCCTCATGACCGGATCCGGATATCTGATCAGCATACTGATCATGGCGGTCGTGACGATCCTCCTGCGGGCGATCCCCTTCCTCCTGTTCGGCGGAAAACGAAGACCCCCTGCCCTGATCACGCACCTGTCCTCCCTGCTTCCTTATGCCGTCATGATGATGCTGGTCGTTTACTGCCTGCGCAATATTTCCTTTGCCTCTGCTGCAGGGTTCGTTCCGGAGCTGATCTGCATCGTCCTGGTCGTCCTGCTTCATCTGTGGAAGCACAACATCATCCTGAGCATCGTATCGGGAACCGTGGTCTACATGCTGCTGGTGCAGATGGTCTTTGTATATCCGGATGATTCTTTGCCCGGAGATTCCGGTTTCACTTTTTGCTGTTCTGATCCGGTATTCAAAGGTATAATAGGGGCAGCGTCCTTTTTTCGACGGAGGAAAATGAAATGCTCGAAAAGATCAAATCCATCATTTACCGGTTGAGCTGGGTCCCTCTGATCCTGGGCCTGATCGGCTATGTTCCTGTGGGAAAACTGCCCTTCTGGGACGGTCTTTATGCGTCCATCGCCCTGTATTTCCTGAACCCGGTCTCTGACATCGGTAACGTCTGGGTCCTGCTGGCCAAATA
>R26__coassemble_218_pt1 | contig 38595 bp, 21 predicted proteins | sample R26__metabat2_high_PE_046 | metagenome-assembled genome bin R26
CTATTGCGGAGGTACTTTTAAGAAGAACCTGTTTTCCTCGGTATGTACAAACTGCGGTCGGAAGAAGGATTATTAGAAATAAAGGGATATAAAGAAGGAAATATAAGAAATGGCAACATTAAAGTGCAAAATGTGTGGCGGGGAATTAGTCCTGGTCGAAGGTTCCTGCATAGCGGAATGTGAATACTGCGGAACCAGGCAGACAGTGCCAAACGCTGATAACGAGAAAAAATTGAACTTATTTGCCCGGGCGAACCGGCTGCGCTCAGGCAATGAGTTTGATAAAGCCGCAGGGGTCTATGAGTCCATCGTGACCGACTTCCCTGAAGAGGCGGAGGCTTACTGGGGCCTGATCCTCTGCCAATACGGAATCGAGTATGTAGATGATCCCGGTACGGGAAAGAAGATCCCCACCTGCCACCGGTCAAGCTTCAACAGCCTGATGGACGATCCCAACTTCGATCTGGTCATGGAGTACGCCGATCCTGTCGCCCGGAAGGTGTACCGGGAGGAGGCCAAGCAGATCGAGGAACTCCGAAAAGGCATCATCGAGGTCTCCAGCAGGGAAGAGCCTTATGACATCTTTATCTGCTATAAGGAGACTGACGAGGATGGACAGAGGACGCTGGATTCCGTTCTCGCCCAGGACATTTACGATATGCTGACCGAGAATGGCTACCGGGTCTTCTTTTCCCGTATTTCTCTTGAAGACAAACTGGGAGTGGAGTACGAGCCCTATATCTTCGCTGCCCTGAATTCTGCAAAGATCATGCTCGCTGTCGGTACGGATTATGACTACTACAATGCAGTCTGGGTCAAGAACGAGTGGAGCCGTTTCCTGCAGCTGATCGCCAAAGGCGAAAAGAAGACGCTGATCCCCTGCTTCAAGAACATCGATGCCTATGACATGCCTAAGGAGTTTGCAAAACTCCAGGCCCAGGACCTGGGAAAGATAGGCGCATTGCAGGATCTCCTTCGCGGCATCGGGAAGATCCTCCCGAAAAAAGCCGGGAGCCAGAGCGGCACTGCGCCGCAGCCAGCAAGTCAGATGGATCCTCTTTTGAGGCGCGCTTTTATCTCTCTGGAGAACGGAGAATGGGCAAAGGCAGACGATCTGTGCGAGCAGGTATTGAATCAGGAGCCGGAGAACGCGCATGCCTATCTGGGCAAGCTGATGGCGGAACTGCAGGTGAGAAAACAGTCTGATCTGGCCAGATGCGGAAAGCTGTACATTAACAACAGCAACTTCCAAAAGGCGTTCTCTTTCGGCGATGCAGAGTTCAAATCTGAACTAAAAAAATACGTTACCACGAATATAGCTTATCTTCCGTCGACTCCGGAAGGAGCATTTTCGTTTTCTGTGAATGACAACGGCTATACGGTAACAGGACTGGCCGACAAAACGCTGACTGAGATCGTGATTCCGCGGAGGTACCAGGGAAAACCGGTGACTGCCATTGGCGACAATGCGTTTAGGTTTCGCGATAACCTCATTAACGTAACAATCCCTGACAGTGTGACTTCCATCGGCAACGATGCGTTCGACGGTTGTAAAAAACTCACCAGCATAACGATACCCGGCAGTGTGACACATATCGGAGACTATGCGTTTAGGGAGTGTGAGAACCTCACTGGCGTAATAATACCTGACGGCGTGACCACTATCGGTAGAAATGCATTTGAATCCTGCACGAATCTGACCAGCATTTCGATTTCTGATAGTGTTACCAAGATCGGCAACAGTGCATTTGCTGATTGTAAGAACCTCACCAACATAACGATCCCCGACACTGTGACTTCAATTGGCAGCGGAATATTTGAGGGATGTGAGAAACTTGCTGACAAAAACGGTTTTGTTATATTCAGGGGTGTTTTGCATGCGTATTGTGGCTCCAGCGAGTTTGTAACGATTCCGAGAAATGTAACTGCCATTGGCTCAGGAGCTTTTAAGAATCGCAAGAATCTGATTGGTGTAACAATCCCCAATAGTGTGACTTCCATCGGAGGAATGGCGTTCTATTCTTGCACAAGTCTCACCAACATAACGATTCCTGACAGTGTGACCTTCATCGGAGCTGCTGCGTTCCAAGTATGCACGAGTCTTGCCAGCATAACGATTCCTGACAGTGTAACTTTCATCGGCTGGGGTGCATTCCTCTCCTGTACAAGCCTTACCAGCATCACAATCCCAGACAAAGTAACCGCCATCGGTGATGGAACCTTCAATGGATGCACAAACCTTGCCAACGTCACAATTCCCGATAGTGTGACCACTATCGGAAAAACGGTATTTAAAGGATGTGAAAAACTTGCAGACGAAAACGGATTTGTCATATTCAGAGGCGTTTTATATTCGTATTGTGGCTCTAAAGAGAGTATTACGATCCCCGAAACTGTGACTGCCATTGGCCATCAAGCTTTTAAGGGATGCAAACACCTGGTTGATGTAACGATCCCCAACAGCGTGACTGCCATCTGCCACAGTGCGTTCGATTCATGCACGAACCTCACTCGTGTAACGATTCCCAGCAGCGTGACAGTTATCGAAAACGGAGCATTCTATTGGTGTTCAAGCCTCTCCAGCGTAACGATCCCGGACAGTGTGACTGCTATCAGCGACGTTACATTCATGGATTGCAAGAACCTGTCTAATATTGTGATTCCAGATAGCGTGACTCAAATTGGCAGCTGTGCGTTCAGTTCCTGCACGAGCCTGGATAACATAACAATTCCCGACAGCGTGACCAGTATCGGCGATTCTGCATTCAGCAGCTGCACGAGTTTGACCAGCATTTCGCTTCCGGACAGTGTGGACACAATCGGAATACAGGTTTTCAATCAATGTAATAATCTCAAAACGATCATCTGTCGTGGAGATTATGAAAAATTGAAATCTGTTTTTGCAAAAAACTATGAGAAAGACTATAACGTTTTAGCCTGTCTGGCACGAGGGGCCAAGGAGATACAAGAACAAAAAGAGCGTATTTTAAGAGAACAGGAAAAGGCAGCAGAAGAAAAACGCAGAAGAGAAGAAGTGCAGCGTTGGAAAAGCCTTGGATATTGTGAATACTGTGGTTTTGATACATTTAAGGGGTTGATAAAGAAAAAATGCGGACGGTGTGGACGAATAAAAGAGTACTAGACATCATAAAAGAGCATGTTGTAAAAAACTTTAGAAGACTAACCTATCAGTGTTATAAATCAGAACCCGGTTTTACCGGGTTCTGATTTGCAAAAAGACATAGCAACAAAGCTTTTCGGGTATATATACTGGCTAATTAATTGACAAGTACTTTTTATTTGCTATAATCCCAGTATTATTTTTCACCCATTCCCATTCATTTACAGTCCTGTTCAGGGCATGTAATTCTCGTTAAAAAAGAAAACACAGCATGGCCTTTTTTTGCTGCCATGTGATTGAACGTACATAATGCCGATTGATCAGGCATCATGAAAAATGCAACCAGATACTTGCCATTCGGCAGGTATTTTTTGTGTTACTAACTATTTTTGCGCCTACTGCGAAGTGTAGGAGAAAGAAGGAGCTTATGTCAGTGAACAACAGTATCTTCCTGATTGGAAGATTAGCAGCAGACCCGGAGGTGAAGTACTCACAGGGCGACAATCCTTTATGCATCGCCAGATTCCGTCTGGCGGTTGACCGGAAGACCAGGAAGGAGGAAGAGAAGAAAGCTGATTTTATCGGCTGCACCGCATTCGGCAAAACAGCGGAGTGCATCCGGGATCACGTCCGGAAAGGAACGAAGATCGCTGTCGAAGGATCCCTGCAGTCAGGATCCTATGAAAAAGAGGACGGCACAAAGGTCTATAGGACAGAGGTGATCGTCGAAGAGTTCACGTTCTGTGAAAGCAAGAAGGAAAGCCATGAAGGCCAGGGACAGGTTCTTTCACAGGGACAACCTGGATACCAGAAGTCCGTGCAGAATGCGCTGCCGCAGGGACAGCAGTCCTATCCACAGGCAGCTCAGCCGGGATACTATCCTGGGCAGCCCGGGTATCAGCAGCCTTCACAGGCAGGGTTCGTGCCCCAGCCGGGGTTCCTGCCTTCGCAGGGACAGGTACCGGTCACGTTCCTGAATCCCAATGAAAAAGGATTTATCCACTAAAAGAAAATGCCAACGGCATTCATGATGCAAGCTCAGGATCGAAGATGGTTCTGGGCTTTTTTGATGCAAAAGGAAAAGAAAACATGGGCGTTTCATGAAGCGTGCTGTATAACACGCTTTTATGAAATGCCATGTCCAAGGAGGAAAGAACATCATGAAACAATTATTATTCGGACCGTCGTCATGGCGATGGCAGAAAGAAAAGTACCTGGCGCCGTTCGACCAAATGGACCATGCACCTATGATCGAGGCATCGTCCGTCTATACCCCGGGCTATGGGAATACTTCAACGAGCATGACCCTGTCTGGGACCGTGCTCGAAGCGCTCCAGAGGGTCTTCCTGCTGAAAGAAGAACGGATAACAGGCGGGGTGATGACGGCCTCTGACGGGGTGTGCGTCGTCGAGTTCCCCGCGCTCTGTGGGGAAAAATTAAAAGATGCAGTGGAAAAGGAATGGAATGGCAAAGACCTCCTGCAGGTCTTGTATCAGCCGGGTTCCGGAAAGTTCAAGGCATGCCTTCTACTGGCAGACGGGGAGCGGAAAGAGATCCCGCTGCTTGGAAACGAGGCCCTGTTTTTTATGGCAGTCATCGTATCTGCCGGGAAGCAGGACCCGGCAGGGGAGGCGGAACGATCCTTTGACAGCTATATGGAAGCGCAGGCGATGAGCCTGAAGGATCCTTCTTCGGAAGAAGAAGCCAGGCGCTGCCTGGAGGAAGCCTTCCGGTTTTCGAATAATCTGTATTCGCGCGTGACATATGCAGATGCCTGTGAAAAGAACCATCCAGGATCCGGGATCAGGACCTGTATGGACAGGATTGAACTGCTTACAGGTGAAGAACTGGAAAGACTGAGACCGGATTATTTCATCGGGACTGTTACCGGGGCGGTGATCCCGGATTCCCTGAAAAGGACCTCCCGTGTAAAGAAGCAGAATATCGCCTCGTTAAGGGGCATCTATGCCATCAGTGACCGGTGTCTCACGCCGGAAGAAGAACTGCTGGTCCCGGTGATCCCGGAAACCTACCAGATCACGCAGGACAACCACTGGATCGGGCAGCTGATCCAGAAGTCAACGCTGCTTCCGACACCGGAACGGAATTTCCTATTCGTCGGGGAAGCAGGATCTGGCAAAACGGAGGCGGTCAAGATCCAGGCCTATCTGGCAAACAAGCCGCTCCTTCACCAGAGCATGGACCCCGATACAGATAAGTACGATATCTGCCAGCAGATCGTGCCGGACGGAAACGGCGGCTTTGCCTATACGGAAGGGCCGCTCACGCAGGCTCTGGAGAAAGGCTGGTGGTGCGAAGTATCGGAGGCGGACCTGATCCTGAAGCAGGGGGCTTTAGGGTATCTGAATCCCCTGCTCGATAAGACAGGGGTCCTGCAGCTGAATACCGGACGGTTTGTGAAGCGGCACCCGGAAGCGGTGCTGTTTTTTACGATCAACGGAAATTACGAGGGGTGCAGGCCGATGAACAAGGCGGTGAAGGACCGCCTGATGCCGGTCGGGTTTTCCCTGCCGGAAGACCATGTGCTCATAGAGCGCATCATGTCGGAATCCGGATACCGGGAGGAAGACGAAGTCAGGAAAATGGTCGACGTACTGCATAAAGTTGCGGACCATTGCAGGGCGAACTGCCTCGATGACGGGGTGGTCGGCATAAGGAGCCTCATAAGGTGGGCGACGGCAGCTGCCTGCGGCGGGAACGCCTGGAAGGTGGCAAAGAAGAGCATCATAAGGAACTGGACGTTTGATGCGGGAGAATATCCTGCGATCATGCGCTGTGTCGAGACACAGTTTCCGCCGGAGGAGGTGGAGCTATGAAAGACACGGAACTGCCAAAGGTGATCCTGCAGAGAAAAGCCGCAGAACTGGAAAGGATGTCCGACCAGGAGTTCTTTACGAGGGAGGACTTCCAAAGATACCTGAACCAGATTCTGAAAGCGGTCGTATCGGCCTCGAAAGGCGGAAAGATCGAACTGATGGTGGTCGCACAGGATAATGAGACGACCGGCTGCACGGACGGGCAGAAGGTGCTGGTCAATGTGCTGGCACCGTTCATCCGGAACCGGGAAACGCGGAACGAAAAGCTGTTTGCCATCATAGGGCTCCTGGCCCATGAATGCGGGCATATCCTGTTCACGGATACGGACGAACAGGAGAAGTTCCTGGAGGATCTCGAAAAGGGCATCTGCAGGGGCTGTCCGGACGTGGAAAAGATCCTTGCAGAAGGATCGCCGCAGTTTAGGGTATTTGCCTTTGAAGCCGTCGATGGGTTCCGCAACATCGTAGAGGATGATTACGTCGAATACCGGCTGCTGAGAGCCTTTGCGGGGCTTCCGGCGATCTGCCTTAAATTTACCAGAAAAACGGCGGCAGACCAGACGTGGCAGATCATGATGGAGGGGTTCGGGACCGGATCCCTGTATGAGAACGTGGAAGCTCTGTGCCTTCTGCAGGTGCAGAAAGAACACAGCACGAAACGACTGGAGAAACGGTATCCGAAAGAGTTCCGGGAAGCGTTTCCCTATCATGCAAAGATCATGGAACTGATGAAAAAGATCCGCAGCATGAATGACAGCCGGATGCGGATGGAAACGTTCAAGAAGATCGTATCCATCATCCTGCCGCTCATAAAAACGGATTTTCAGGAACAGCTGGAAGAGGAAAAAGAAAAGCGGCAGGCAGGTCCCGAAGCGGGGTCCGGTCAGCCGAAGGAACCGGACTGTCCGGAAGAAACCATGGAAACGGATCCTTCCCGGATGGAAGAAGAACTGGGCTTTCGCATTTTGAAGAGCCAGAAAGAAAAGCAGGATGAGAAGGCAAAAAGGTCCGGAAGGATGGACAGTACCGCTGCGGGTAAGGAACAGATCAAAAGCCCGTATTTCCATGCGGACTGCGGAGCCGACCTGCCGGATGCCATGGACGCGCAACGTTACGCGCAGGATGAACTGGAAGTGCTGAAAAGCGCCAGGGAAGAGGAAGAACTTGACGGGTTTGCGGACAGGGTCCTTTCGGTCCGCCGGAAGGTCCTTGTCACAGCAGACATGAGATCTTCCTACCAGGAGCAGATGCGTTCGGTACAGCCGGTGGTTGACCGGACGGTCAGGATGCTGAACAGTGCGTGGAAGGACCGCCAGCTGGAAGGCAGGCTGTCCGGACAGATCCTTGGGAAGAAGATGGACATGCGCCAGGCATACCGGAGTGACGGAAGGTTCTATACGAAGGAACTGGTCCCGGAAGGAAGTCCCAGGGCAGCCTTCGGCATCCGGATCGACGAAAGCGGGTCGATGGAGGGGAACAAGATCCTCACAGCGAAGAAGACGGCGATCGCTCTGGAAGCCATTTTCCGGAGCCTTTCCGTACCGCACTGCATCTACGGGGATACCGCCGACAGGGAACAGGAACTGGACGTGATCATCCATAAGTATGCGGAATTTGATGCATTCGACGACCAGGACCGCTACCGGCTGGCAAATATCAGGGCCTATAACAACAACCATGATGCCTGTGCCCTGCGGTTTGTCGCAAACGCCCTGAAACGACGGGCAGAGCCGCAGAAGATCCTGGTGGTGATCTCCGACGGGCTTCCGGCTGCCAGAGGGTTTAACGGACATTCTGCGGTCCTAAAGACCTTGGAGACGGTCCGGGAGATCGAGAAGGAAGGCATCCACGTTTTTGCTGCGGCACTGAACGGATGCTATGACGACATCGTCAGGATCTACGGGAATGAAAGGACCATGGACGTAAGGGACCTGGAACTGCTCCCGAAAGAACTGACGAAGCTCGTTAAGAAGTATTGTCTGAGAAGATGGGTCTGACCCGTCTTTTTTTACAGGAGAACGGACATGAACAGAAAGAAGAATCTATTTTTTGACTGTGACGGGACGCTGTTTCCATGGAAACGGCTGCCAGAAGAGGACCGCTGGAGGCTTTATACGCAGGAGTATTACGAATCCCTTGCCGCATACCCGCAGATGAAAACACTGGTCAGGGATCTTGCGGAGAGGGCGCCTCTTTATATCTGCTCCGTATGTTTGGGCAAAGAAGCCCGGAAAGGAAAAGACCGCGCGCTGGATCTGCAGTATGGAAAACACTGCTTTCCGCGCTTCCGCAGATTTTACGTGCCGGAAGGCATGAGCAAGGCGGAATATGCCATGGAAAGGCTGGGAAGGAACTTGGACCGGAACGATCTTCTGCTAGACGACCATTCGGCAAACCTGATCGACTGGGAAGCCCATGGAGGGACTTCGGTCAAAGTCCTGAACGGGATCAACGGAAGCGGCAGGACCTGGAAGGGAATACGCATGACCCTGGACGGGAAAATAGTCATTTCCGTAACGGAAAACCGCTGGAACCTGGACCAGGAGACTTTTGACAGCCTTGTGTTCCGTGTATATGAGCAGGCGGTCAGGGACTACCTGCAGCTCACGGGGGACAGCTCCCTTAAAGCAGAAAAAGAAAGAAGCGAGATCGTGCAGTTTTTGAAGGACGACCGGTTCCATTTCGGGACCGGCAAGATCCTGCAAAGGCTCGGGATTGCATAAAAACAAAATAGAGCAGGGAAACCTGCTGAAAAGAATCCATTTAGAAAAAGAAAAAAGGAGAAAATGATTATGACAACATTAATGAATGACGTTTATGAGGAACTGTTAAACAGAGGTTACGTGGTGGACATGGTGGAATGCGTCAAGCTGAACGAGAAACTGAAAGGGCTTGTGATAAAGCAGCAGGATGACATGATCGCACCGATCGTCTATGACAGCATGCTGGAACAGCTGGAAAGGCAGAATACCGGTATTTCCGGTATCGTGGATGCCCTTTTGGAGCACCTGAAGGACATGGACCTATCAGAAGTGGATCCGAAACGATTCCTGGATGCAGCGTTCATCCTGGAGCATGCGCAGGTGCGTCTATGCCGGGGAGACTGGAACAAGGAATATCTGGAGCAGACCGTTTCCGAACAGGTGGAAGGGACGGATCTATATATCTATCCGGCAGCCTGTGACGAATCTTATTCGGTCATGATCACAAAGCAGATCCTTAAGGACCTGGATCTTTCTGCCGAACTGGTGATGGAGAAGGCAAAACAGAACACCAGGGAAAACAGCGAGGTCCTTCCCATGAGTGCGGTCCTTTCTGAGTTCTTTGGAGATATGGAAGAAGTGCCAGATGAAGCAACGATGGTCCTGCTCTCTAATCGTGCCCGCCACTACGGGGCGGGTTCCCTGATCGACCGGGATGCCCTGGAAAAAGCAAGGACCCTGCTTCATGCAGAAGAGATCTTCCTGATCCCGAGTTCGGTCCATGAACTGCTTGCCATAAAGGCGGTAGAAGATACTGCTTTCATCAAACAGATGATCTGCGACGTGAATGCGGATGTTGTGGAACAAAGGGATATCCTGAGTGACCATGCTTATCTGTATGACGGGACAGGAATCGTATCTGTTTATTAATAACGATAGAATGCATGAGAAATAAAGACAAGGTAAGTACAGTATATTGAAGTTTTAATGTGTGAATTGTTTGTGAAAAATACTCTGCTTATGTGTAGGAAACTTGACAGAAATGAATGCAGAAAACCTGATAAACTTGATGACTTACCCGTTAATCAATGCCCATCATTAAAGGCTTTTTGCAACTTCGCAAACAATCCTTTTTTATCAGAATTCCCTTTTGATTTCACGTTAAACCAATATTCCATATTCCTTGACACACCATATCCCGGGGGTTACGATATGCTAAAATTGACAGTATTATGGAAGGACGGCTGACAGAAAAGATTCTGGTAACTGAAGGAAAACAGCCGGAAGACAACACAATAGAGCGATCCATCAAAAAGAGAACTGCTTCAAATAAGCCGGTTCTCTTTTTTGTGTCCGAAAGTGGCAAATGAAATAATCGACAGTGGGAGGAAAACAGGAAATGATCATGAATAAGAAAGACAGGGAACGAAAGAAGGGCATAGCAGGGAAACGGACCGCTTTGCAGGCAGGACTTGGAATCTTGTTATTTGGCACCGCCATATGGTCCGCGCCGTGCCAGGCACAGACCATCGAGGGGCTGGCGAGCAGCGTCAGCTCACAGTTCATGTCCATCTATTCTTCCATCGGGATCGTAGTATCGGCCCTTGCGACCGTCGCCCTTGCATTCTGTGCATTCAAGTGGATCCTTGGGACCGATCCCCAATCGGTAAGGCAGGCAAAGCAGTGGATGCTGTATATCGCCATCGGGATCGCAGTCTACTGGCTGGCAGGTGTCATCGTCGATGTTGTGAAGAACATGGCATCCGGGGCAACGACAAGCCAGGAAACTACGACAACAGGCGCGGCCTGGTGGTTCAGGTCGATCTGAAAACAATCTTCAACATAACGGATGAGGAATCGGACTGTATCTCACAGTCCGTTTTTTTGTCCGGAAAGAAATGCTTTGAAAGAAAGGAGAACGGCATGGTTGAGAAGCTGGTCAGCACCATCCTCACCTTTGTGGGAGAGATCCTCCAGCAGGCGGTGAATACGATCCTTGGGTTTATCACACTGGATAAGACCTATATGGATCTTGTGCTGCCGGGCTTCAAGGACCTGGAAGGGTTTATTGAGGCACTGGGATTCGTGGCAGTCGCCGGCTGCCTGGTGACCGTTTCCATCCAGATGATTTCCTCGCCCCTGACCGGGCAGGAAAGAAGCGGCGGCATCTCTGCCATCCTCCGGGCCATACTGGCAGGGCTTCTGGTCCCGGTGACCGTCGGGTTTTCAGGGGGCTTTTTGTCCGTGGTGAACAAAGCCTATAACGCCCTTCTTGGTGTTTCCTGGGAAAAGACCGTATTTTCTGCTCAAGAGATCGCGGAGGATTTCAATACGGCGGATCTGGGGGCGAGAGTGGAAGGCTCTTTCGGGATCGCTTTTTTATCGCTCCTGTTTGCAATCGTGATCCTGTTCCAGATGCTGAAGCTTGTGATCTGCCTTTTGACAAGGTTTGTCACCTTGGTGCTGTGTTTGTATCTGGGACCTTTGTGCGTCGGCTTTTTCGCAAGCCCCGCAACCACCAATATCACGGTGTCATGGATAAAGACGATGCTGTCACAGTCCGTCCTGATCCTGGTGACGGCCTGGGGGATGCACGTCATGTTCGTCTCCCTCATAGACTCTGGCATGTTTGAGGAACATGCAGAAGCGCTGGCATCGGCCGGGTATACCGCCGGCAGCTTTGTCTGGGCGAAATACGTCATGATTTATTTCCTCTGCAAAGTGCTCCAGAAACTGGAGGACATCCTGCGCGGCCTGGGCTTCAATCCGTTCCCGACGGGGGCAAACGTAAGGGCCGGGATCGGCTCCGTCATCATGCTCGGCATGGGCATGGCGCGCGCCGTTTCCAGGCTTGCGGGAGGCGGGCAGGGTGCAGGGACGGAAAGCGGGAGTTCCTCCCCGGCGGGAGGGAACCTCATGCCTGCCTTTGGCAGGAACGAACGGCCTTACAGGAGCAGTGCAGACACGCATGCATCGTATGCTTCCGATCCTTCTTCCGGGTTCGGATTTGGCGGTGTTTCAGACTACGCTCAGGCGGGCATTCCAAGGAAACGCTTTGAGGAGGTGAAAACAGGAAAAAGCCAGCCGGAGACATCGGTGGAAGCACGGGTCGCTGCGAACGGGGCGTTTTCCTCCGGGGGCAGTGTGGAAGGATCCGTGCTGAACCGGGCATCGGAAGGCACGGAAGGCCATGGGAAAACATGGATGTATGACGATGGCAGCCTCTACCGGATGGATGCCGACGGGCATGTGAAAGGCCCGATGCTCATAAAGCAGAAAGAACAATGGAAAAAGCAGGAACGTGTGACGGATTTCAGCCGGGGAAGGAGCATCAACGGTAAGGAATTCATCGATGAGGACGGGACGATCCGGCGGGTGGATACCGGACGGTTTATCGCAACAGGGGAGAACGGCACGATCAGGAGCTATGCGCTGAGAACGACGGGAGAGACCGTCTCTTCCAGGGAGGATAGAACAAAGCTCCTTTCGGAGATGGAACGGTTCGGGAAGGAAGGATACCAGGCGGAGAACCTGAATGCACAGATGGTCCTGAATGCCTATGCCGGCAGCCAGGCTCTGAACCGGAAGAACGGGACCGTAAGGATACCGGAAACGGCGGAAGTAAAGCAGGTATCCCAGAATGAACTGCTTCTGTCCGGAGCAGGGGTCAGGGAATCCGGGGAATGGAAGGAACGGCACCTAATCCTTAACACGGATGAGTCCAAAGGCATCTCAAAAGGAACGGTCACGATGCCGGACGGAAAGATCTGGAACGTAAGCGAAGACAGCCTCCGGATCGGGCCGGGTGCTTCCCTGCGGCAGGTGCACCTTGTACCGGAAGGGAATATGAAAGCTCCGGACAGGGAAAGGGCAGCGAGACCAGTACCGGGAGCAGGAAAAGAACCGGCGGGAAAGGAGGCAGGGACAAAACGGCCCTCCTGAAACAGGAGGAAGAAAAAGGAAGATAGGAGGAACGAAAATGGCAGAGCCGGAAAGAGAGGCGGCTTTTCTGGAGGATCAGAAACGCGCTGCAAAGGAAACGGCAAAAGAATTGGCCGGGATCGCGCTCACACACCATATAAGTGCTGCAGGCGCGGCCCTTACGCAGTCCGGGCATTTCCTGAAAGGCGGGATCCTGGTTTCTGCGGCAGCCATCTTCCTGGTCCTTGCAGTCCTGATCTATCCGGCAGCCCTGTTCCTTTCTTCCCTGGGGCCTGTGCAGAAGGAGGACGAATACGTGGCGGAATACGAACACGCCCTTCAGATGTCGGAAGCAGTGATCCAGCGCAATTACCGGTACTATTCGGAAGATGTCGCCATGGCACAGGCACAGCGCCTGAAAAGGTCCTATGAGAACGGGTCAGAGATCACGACCTATGTCCTTCCGGGCATGGATGACCTTTCCGTCACGGCATCCGCAGGAAACAGGATGATGGCGGCCTACCATGTCGCAAAATACCATAACAGCGCCGACATCAACGATGACGAGGAATACCGGTATGATTTCTACGGGGATGAAGGGAAGGTGGATTACTATTCCTCGGAGGAAGGCGGCTATGTACTGTTTCAGATCACGGGGATCAACCCGAATGTCCAGGCCTATGAATATGTCGTCACCCCGCAGAGGACCTATACCGAGTATGAGGAACGGATCGTGGAGGATACGGTGTTTACCGGATCGCTGGCGGACCTCCTGCCGGAAGGGCACAAAGCCACCAGGACGTATGTGCAGAAGATCCCCCATGAGGTCGTCGTGCCGGCAGTGACGCAGACACGGTACCGGGGCACCATCACGGTGAACGTCTCCTTTCAGACGGGGAACTTCATGAAGGAGGAATTCAACGAGATCCTGAAACGGGAAGGGGGAAGCCTCATAAGGTCCGGGACCCTTACCGGGGATTATGAACAGGCGACAAAGACCCAGAAACTGATCTGCGACCTGGCTTCCGGAACACCGGAAACGGAACAGGGATTCTGCGCGCAGTGGGTCATGAATGTGATCAACGGCACGGGCCTATCCCAAATCGGGGGGAATGCCTGTGACCTGTGGCAGGAATACTGCTATTCCACGGATTACGCAGACCTCGACGTGGGGATGCTCATCGCGGTCAGGTCGTCCGCGGCATCCGAACTGGGGGAGGTCTACGGCCATGTGGGGATCTATATCGGAGGCGGCAGGGTGATGGACTGCACCGGACAGGTCTGCGTGACGGGCCTGGAGGACTGGACCCGGAAGTATGACCGTTTAGGGACTGCCGCCTGGGGATACCCGCCGGAGATCCGTGCCGTGGTGGAAGAGGAAGTGAAGGAGCGGGATCTCCTGGAAGCAGTCCGGGAAAGGCGGGAAGGACAGGAAGAAGAGGAGAGCTCTTCTTCCCGCACCGTATCCTCTTCCCGGCTGCGGGACGCCCTCGTCCGGTATGCCATGAGCTGGGTCGGCGTCACGCCGTATGTCTGGGCAGGCACGTCCCTGACAGATGGGACGGACTGCTCCGGGTTTATCAGCCTGGTCTACGGTGCTTTCGGGATCGACCTTCCGACGGGTTCCCTGGCCTACCAGGACCTGGGGACGAAGATCCGGAAAGCTGACCTTCAGCCTGGGGACATCATCGTCTACGGGAACGGGGACCATGTGGCCATCTATGCGGGCGAGGGGGAAGTCATCCACTGTTCCTCCCCGGAAAACGGCACCGTCAAATGGGATCTTGGATACCGGCCGGACCTGTCCGCCTGCATCCGGGTCATCGAGGACGGAAAGGCGTATGAGATCAGTGAGAACCTTTCCGCTTTTTCCGGCCCGGCCGCCTCTTCTTCCGTGACGAAAGCCCTGCAGGAAGAGATCCGGGATGTGGCGGAGACCCTGATGCTGGAATTCGGCCTCAAAGGAAAAGATGTCTTTCCCACCTATGATCTTCCGGACACCGCCCTTGAAGGCATCGCGCTTTACTGCTACCGGCAGGCGGGGACGCTGCAGGGGGCGGCGATGGAAGCCTCCTACATGGCCAACTGCTTTGAACTGTACGGGGCGGAGTACGGGACCGGGGCGGAGGGGTTCTTATCCTATGTCCTGTCATCGGGAAACTTCCTTTCCGGGGAACTTCCCGGGGATCCTGGAGCGGCGCCCCTGAAGGCGGCCGAGGTGGTGCGGAAAGTCCTGGCAGAAGGATACCGTACACTTCCCGGGTATGTGGACAGGAAAGAGGCGTTTCATAAAAATTATACGGCGGACCTCATGGGAACGGCGATCGATGCGGAAAACAAGAGCCTCTACCGGAAATTCCTGACGAATATCCATCCGCTGCCGGATCCGAAGGACCTGAACCGGAATGTGCCGGATCCGTGGACGTTTTACTGCTTTGCCCCTCTTACCAGTGCCCTGTTCGGCTATTCGTCGGAACAGATCAGGGAGAAAAAGGAGGAAGCCTTCTTTGCCTACGGGACCTGGGTCTATATGGGGGACCTGCCGGAAGAGGCGGATCTTTCCGGGCTTAGGGAGCAGATCGTCCAGTACGCCATGAGCTGGGTCGGCATCACGCCGTATGTGGAGTGGTGGAACCGGCTGGACGCAGGCGGGAACATCCAGAATTCCCTGACGGATGGGACGGACTGCTCCGGGTTCATTTCCTTAGTGTATGAACATTTCGGGTATTCCCTTTCGAAGGCATCCGACGATTACCAGGACAGGGTCGGAGAGCGGATCACGCAGGCCGAGCTTCAGCCAGGGGACATTATCGTCTACGGAAGCGGCACCCACGTGTCGATCTATGCCGGGGACGGGAAGGTGGTCCACTGTTCCAATCCAAAGGACGGGACGGTCTGCTGGGACCGGTCCTACCGGAGCGATGAGACCGCTTATGTTCGGGTGATCGAAGAAAGCGACGAGTTTTCCTTTGACAGTTTCTTCTTCGGGAACCTGGCGGGAGAGGGAGCGGAACTGACGAAAAGCCAGGCAGAAGAGCTGTTTCTTACGATGGCTCTTCCGTCAAAATCCCAGGTCGCGGACCTTCTGGCTTCGTACCTCTCAGGCGACCATGATCTTGTGGTCTGCGCCATCGCCTGGATGGAAGGGGAGGCGGATTATACCGCGGATCCGTACCTTGGATATCTGTCGGCATCCTGCATCCTGAACAGCATGCTCGATGCGCCTTCCCTTTACAGGAACGGCGCGTGCTGGGCGACACTTCGGGGATGGGGCGCCTGGTATTCGAAGGAACGGCTGTTCACCCGCTACCAGAATGCAGGGATGGCATCTTCCTTCAAATGCCTGTACCTTGCCATGAAATACCCCTGCCGGAGCGTGCACAGCTGCTTCGGCGTGGACCTGGCATACGAAGCCTACGGCATGACAAGGGAGAGCGCGGTTTATGTATCCGCGGTCATCACAAGCGAAGGGCAGATGACGGGAGTGTGGAGGTGAAGGAATGGAACGGGCGAATAGAAACAGGAGGCGTGCACGCGCGAACCGGAAGGGCCGGAAAAGAAGGCTCTTTCTTTTGTTCCTGGTCCCAGCGGAGTTTTTCCTGGCGGGCATTCTGACGGGGCAGTTCCGGATGCTTTTCAGCGGCCGGATGTTCCGCCGGAGCATCCCTTTCGGGGAGATCCTTTCCGAAGGGATCCTCCGGGTGCCGGGGATCTTTTATACGATAGGGTTTACTGCCCTGGGCGTTTTCCTGACTATCCTCAGCCTCCACCGGAGAGGGATCCTGAACCAGGCGGTAATGATCGGGAAGCACGGGGAGCGGATCACGCAGCAGGGAACGCTGGGACGGTCCCGGATGCTGACGTTAGAAGAGGCGGAAGAGCATTTCGATGTGTCCGGGGACATCAATGACCATTTTGACTTTCTTTTCGGGTCTGTACAGGAGAATGAAAATGACCACGCTCGTATCAAGAAAATATTCGGACACCGAACGGAATAAGACCGTTCTGGTGCTGGGAAGGCCGGGGACCGGAAAGAGCTGGTGCCTGATCAGGAACGAGATCCTGCAGGCATTAAGGAGGGGAGCCTCCCTTGTGGTGTTCGACCCCAAAGGGGAACTCTATGCCTCCATGTCGCAGGTCTGCCGGCAGATGGGATGGGATGTCAGGGTGCTGAACTGCATCGATTCCAACCATTCCCATGCCTGGAACGCGCTGCTGGAGATCTTTGACCATGAAACGGAGATGCTGGATGCGGACCGGTTGCATCGGTTCGCGGACATCTATATCACGAACATGTTCCCGGGGCAGGACCCGGATTTCTGGAAGGACGGGGCAAAATCCGTGCTTGCGGCGCTGGCAGGACTCTATGCCTTCCGCAGGGAACGGTTCCTCATCAGGACCTTTCTGACGGCAGCGAAAGCCGTGCTGGAAAACGGCCCTGGGGAAAGGACCTGGAAAGAGGTCCCGGAACACCTGAGGGACGAGGATGCCTGTACGGTGGCGGAGGCAAAGAAGCTCTTCCGGGACATCTGCATGGAAGCGGGGCTTCGGGAAGCGGACATCGAAAACGTGGTCCTGGAAACGGAGGCGAAAGCCCCGGAGGTATCCCTGAGCGTCGTCCTTTACGACGTGCTGATGATGGGGGAAGGAAATATGGCCTCCATCAGAAGGGAGATCCGCAGCATTCCCCGGTACCATGCGGCATGGGCGGCTTTCCAGACGTTCGACATGGGGTTCGTGGAGGACCGTGTCAAAGGATCCACGCTGCAGACCCTGGGGCAGAGCCTCAGGATCTTCGGGAGCGAGGCAAGGAGGCGGATGCTGAGCAACAACGACATCAGCCTCTGGAAGATCAGCTCCGTAAAGAGCGCCGTCTTTGTCATGGCGGATGACACGGACAGCGTAAAGCCCGTCCTTTCCCTGTTCTTCAACTTCCTGTTTGAGGACTGCCAGCTGATATGGGACAGGACGGAGGCGGAATGCAAACGGCGTGGGATCCGTACCCTGGACGTGCTGCATCCGGTGTCCATCATCATGGACGAAGCTGCCAGCATGGGGAAGATCCCGGGATTCCCGACGTTTTTGTCAAAGGCCCGTTCCAGGCACCTGGACGTCACCATGACGTTCCAGAACCTGGGGCAGATGCAGGACCTTTACGGTAAATACGGAGCGGACCAGCTGATCGGCAATACGGAATACATCGTCTACCTGGGGTGCAATGACCTGCCCTCTGCGGAGATGATCTCCCGGTACTGCGGGCAGACGACGGTCCTGTCGCAGTCCTGGAGCGAGAGCACCAGGCTCCTTAAAGGGCCTGTAGGGGAAGTGCGGCAGACGGAGACAAAAGAGGAACTCCTTCCCGTGACGGATGCCATGGAATTCGGCGGGGAGCGAAAAGACCACCTGCTGGTCTTAAAGACCGGGGTCAAGCCCCTGGAGCTTAGGAAGTTCCCGTATACGGCACATCCCATGGCGAAGGGCCTTCGGCCGGTAACACTCAGGCAGACCGTAAAGCCGCTGGATCGGCGGTTCCCGGAGGAATACTTCCGCAAAAAGGACCGGGAGGAGAGGAACCTGGAAACGGAAGAGGATGAACAGGCTGTCCAGGCATATCTCCTCAGGAGGCTGAAGCGGCTGCTGGATCCGGACCCTGTGTATGACTGGGACCTGGGATCTTGCGAAGACCTGGAAGCGTTCTCCTTCCCGGAGGGGGAGGATGCATTCGTGGAACTGGATAAAGGTGCCGCGGAAAAAGGGATGGAGCAGGCCGGGAAAGACGCGGAAATGCCTCCGAAGCAAAAAAAACATACGGTGGTGGATACCACCTACCGGGCACAGTTCGGGCGGAAATTAAGGCGGGAAAGCGCCTCCCCGGGACCGGACGGAACGAAAAACAAAACCAGGGCACACAGTTCAGTGCTGGAAGATGCCTGAAAACAGAACAGGAAAGGACAGAAAGGAGCGGTCAGATGACAGATGAGACCAGACGGGAAGAAGACATGGAACTAGAAGGGGAACAGGTATTCACCTCTGCAGCGGAGGCAAGGGAGGAAGACTTCCCGGAGGAAGATACTGCACCATTTGAGCAGGAGGAAGGCGCAGAAGATCCGGCGGGCGGGGAAGAACCTTATTTCCGGGACCGCCGCCATATCGTGGACCATACCGAGTTCTTCGCCGAACGCTATGACGCGGAACGGGAGAAACGCAGGGACTGGGAAAAACTGACCCGGCTGTACCGGAAGGGCGGGATCATTGCCGCCCAGGTCGTCGAGGTCCGGTATTCCAGGGAGACGGATACCGTTTCCATCCTGGCCAGGATCAGTGATGACTTCCGGGTGCTCATCAGGGACAGGGAGTTTTTCACGGAAGCGGCGTTCCATAAAGATTACTGGGAGGCACCGGAGCGCGAGCGGGCGGTCCGGCGGACGGAAAAGGCACGGGCCTGCATCGGTGCCTGGATCCCGTTCGTGATCGCGGGCATGAGGGCGGACCGAGCGGAAGATGGCAGCATCCTTTATACCATCGTAGGGGACAGGCTGGCAGCGCTGAAACAAAAGCAGGAGCGGTATTTTACCGGTCCGGATGCGGTACGGGAAGGGGATGTTGTGACCGCCGAGGTCTTAAGCGTGGGGGAACATTTTGCGAACCTGGAGGTGCTGGGCGTGGAATGCTCCGTCCAGAAACATGAGATCGACGCGTTCCGCTATGTCACGGACTGCCGGGATCTCCTGAAACCGGGGGATACCCTGAAGGTGGCCGTAAAACGGATCCACCATAACGATGACGGCAGCATCCGGCTGAATGTCTCCGGGGCGACCGTGGGCTACCGCAAGATCAGCGAGAACAACCTAAAGCTTGCTGCCGGCTCCTCCTGCCAGGGGATCGTCAAGTTCTATAACCGGGAGAAGGGAATCTATACCGTCATCACATCAGGCGGGGCTTCCGTCATGGTGCGGGCAGAGTCTGTCGTGGGACGGGAGATCCTGATGCCGGGCGATGAGGTGACCGTGACGGTCAAAAGGGTCTATCCCAATGCGGCGTTCGGCACGGCAAAGAGGAACTGAAAAAAAGGTGTTTTAAGGGCAGATAACAGAAAGGAGGAACCAGATGGAGCCAAAAACCGTTTGCGTCAGGGTCTGCCAGGGCGGCCACCGGTTCGAGATCCGGGACGTGCCGGGACAGGAAGGCTCCCTGATCAGCGTGAGCTGCTATCAGGGGCCGCTCCTTTTGGAAGGTCCGGAGGAAACGCTGATCGGGGCGCTTCTGGAAGAAGAGCAGGAAAAGAGCCGGTATATCCGCTTTCAAAGGACCATCCTTGCGGACGGGTCTTTTGCCATCTCCGGCTGCGTGCAGGTCAGGGAGGCATCCGTGTTTTTCCGGGCCAGGATCATAAGGGCTTTGATGACGGCCTGCCTGAGCTGCCTGCAGAAGGCGGCACAGGGGACGGCATAGAAAGGAGGAACGGATGGATGATCGGGAACCCAGGCCCAAAGTCGAGTACATCCCGCCCAATTTCCGGGAAGGGATCTCATTCTTCGGGTTCATGATAAGGGCGTCTTATGCGCTGCAGGCAGTCCCCGTGGCCAGCGTGGTCGTCCTTTTGGTGCTGACGGCAGGAGCGAAGCTGAGCGGGATCGTAAAGCTGGTCCTTGCAGCCGTGTTGTCAGCCCCGTTCGTGTTTCTCTGCATCACGGGGATCAACGGGGACAGCCTGTTCCGGTTCTTCTGGAACGTTCTGCGGGCGGGGAGGGAAAAGAAGACCTATCTGTATAATCCGCGGGTCAAGAAAGAGACCCGGCCTTTTACGGAAGAGCCGGACCAGACGGAGCGGCTTCCCAGGGAGCGGATCCGGGAATTTTTAGAGCTGAGGAAAAAGGACCGGGAGGAGAAAGCGGATTACAGGCAGTTCTCCTTTGCCCACATGGTGTTTGAAGACGACGAACAGGTACCGGAGGAAAGAATCTCCGGGAATTCGAAACGGAAATGATAAAGGAGGCTTAAACGTGGCAAAAGAAACAGTCCGGAAAGTAAGGTCCACACAAAAACTCCTGCCGATCAGGGACATCACGGACGGCATGGTCATCACGAACGACCACCGTTATATCAAGATCCTGGAAGTATCCCCCGTCAACTTCCTGATGAAGTCCGCTGCGGAACAGAACGAGATCGCAAAAAAATACCGGGACCTTTTTAAGGCAGGGCCAGCCAGCTTGCAGATGAAAGCTATCTCGCGCCGGGCAGACCTGAGAACGCATATGCAGGGCCTGAAAGAAGAGATCCTTTCAGAGACCTCCACGAAATGCACGGAGATGCAGCTGGCCTACCTGCAGCTATTAAAAGCGGAGGAAGGCAGAGGGAGCATCTCCCGGCGGTATTTCCTCATCTATGAATACGAGCCGGAGAGCGGGAGCCTCCACCGCCCGACAAGGGCGGAGATCACGGCACAGTTAAGGAATACGGCCGCCAGGGTCGAGGCGACGCTCAATGCCTGCGGGAACGAGATCCTTCATAAAGAGGACGAAGATGCGCAGCTGGAAGAGATCCTTTATACGCTATTGAATCCGCAGGATGCCAGGCGGAAGACCTTTGAGGACCACCGCTCATCCGTCAGGAGAAGATACCTCCGGGAAGCCGGCGTGCCGGAACATCTGATGGAAAGCACCCGGATCTATGTGCCTGCCGCAGACCTCATCGCGCCTTCCCGCGTGGACTTCCCGTCAAAGGACTATATAGTGATCAGCGGCAGATACTATACCTATGCGTACATCCCCGGTGACGGCTATAACCCGTATGTGATTACCGGCTGGCTTTCCGTGTTCCTAAACGTGACAGAAGGGATCGATCTGGACCTGTTCTTCAGCAAAGTCCCCAGGGAGCATGTAATCTTCAAGATCCGGCAGTCCCTGAACCAGAACCGGGCCGTCCTGATGGATGCTTCCGATACCCAGGCGAGTTTTGACTCCCTGCAGGATTCCGTCCGGGCAGGCCAGTACCTGAAAGACGGGCTTTCGAACGGGGAGGATTTTTACTACCTTTCCATCCTCCTTACGATCAGCGGGGAATCCCGGAAGGAGATCGACTGGAAATATAACGAGATCCGCAAAATGCTCTCCACGATGGACATCCGCATCAGGCGGTGTTCCTGGGAGATGAAGCAGGCGTTTTCCTCCGTCCTCCCGTTCTGCAGGGAGGATACGAACCTCTGGAAAAAGTCCAAACGCAATGTCCTTACGTCCGGAGCTGCGACGACCTATCCGTTCACGGCCTATGAACTGATGGATGAGGAAGGCATCCTGTTCGGGCGCAATACCATGAACAATTCCCTGGCGGTCGTGGACATCTTCAATACCAGGGTCTACAAGAATGCGAATATCTTTATCGCGGGGACCACCGGTGCCGGAAAGACGTTCTCCCTCCTGCTCCTGGCGATCCGCATGAGGATCCGGCATATCCCGGTCATCATCATCGCGCCGGAGAAAGAGCATGAGTTCGAACGCGTCGCACAGGCGATGGACGGGCAGTTCATAAGGTTTGGTTCAGGGTCCCCCCACTGCATCAACATCATGGAGATCTTTAAAACGGACGATCCCGCCAGGCTCATGCTGGACGGAGGGACGGTCGTTTCCAGCTGCCTGGCGGAAAAGGTGCAGGACCTGAAAACATTCTTCAAGCTCTTGATCCCGGACATCTCATATGAAGAGAAGGAACTTTTGGATGAAGCCCTGATGGAGACCTACCGGAAGAAAGGGATCACGCAGGACAACCGTTCGCTTGCCGACCCGGAAGATCCCGGCAGGTACCGGAAGATGCCGGTACTGGGGGACCTTTACGAAGAGATCCGCAGGCAGGTAAAGCTTGCACGCGTATCCAACATTATCAAGGTGCTGGTAAGCGGTTCCGGGAAGAACTTCAATTCCCATACCAATGTGAACCTGGACAACGAATTTGTCGTGCTGGGCCTGGAACACCTCTCCGACGATCTGCTCCCTGTAGGCATGTTCATGGCCATCGATTATGCCTGGTCCAAGATCAAGGAGGACCGCACCAAAAAGAAGGCGCTGATGATCGATGAATGGTGGCGGTTTGCCTTTGACCCGCTGGCGGCGGATTACAGCCTGAAGATCGCAAAGACGATCAGGGCCTACGGCGGGTCCCTGATCCTGGCGACCCAGCAGATGAGTGATATCTTTGCCATCGAGAACGGGAAATACGGGGAGGGCGTTTTAAACAACTGCAAGCTGAAGATCATCATGCAGCTGGAGGAGCATGACGCCCTGGGCGTGCAGAAAATCCTGAAGCTGACAGACGGGGAAAAGGAGCAGATCACCCGGTTCCGGCAGGGGGAGGCCCTTTTAGTGGCGAACTCGAACAGCGTCCCTTTGAAATTCGAATCCAACCGGAAGGAATTCAACCTGATCACGACGGACCGGAAATCGCTGGAGGAGCAGATGCTCGCCAGGATGACGGACGAGGAACGGTCCCGGTATTATGCGAAACGGAAAAAACAGATCGGCAGGATCATCGGATACCTGGACCTGGAATCGAAAAATGGAGAGCTGGACCTTTCGGAAGCGGAGATCGGCGGGATCGTGGATATCGATGAGGAACTGAGCCGGTATTTTAAGGAGGCGGAGTCATTGCAGGACGTGAGCGAATTCAAGGACCTGGAGGAAGCGGATCCGGAGGGGCGGCTTTTCAGCCTGGAAAAAGAAGATATCCGCTTTTCCGGGGAAAGAGAAACGGGGTGACAGACGATGGACAAGATAGATCGGATCCCTTTCCGGAAGGAGATCGAAGACCTGTTCCGGAAAATGCCCGCCATGGAATGGGAACTGTTCCTGAAAGCGGCAGAACTGGTCACGGGATATACAGTAGATCTGCTGGCCGGCCTTACCGGGCGGTACCTCCAGAACGGGATCGTCCTTCTCTCGGAGAATGGGTATGTGACGACCAAATTCGCCCTTCCCGTCGCGGCGGAGGAAGAACCGGAAGTCAGGATGAGCGGGAGCACGAGGGTCGGGCAGCTGAAGCTGAAGCCGTTCTTCCGGCACTGCCTTGACTGCTATCCTCTGCTGCTGGACCTGTATCCGGCCTCGGAGCATTTCCGGCTGTCTGACAGCCTGTTCCCGCTGTCTTTCGTGCATGAGGCAAAGGGGCTTATCTATGAACTGATCCGGATCCCGGAAGGCAGGGAGGAGATGTACCAGGGGATCCTTTTGAAGGACGCGCTTCAGTACCAGGACAAGGCGTTCGATGCCTACCGGGAAAGCGTAAGGCGGATCGCGGTCGTACAGGCCCCGGCCTGCGCGCAGTACGTTCCTTACGTCGGGTTCTCCTTCATCTGCGTGAAGGCTGAAACGGAGAAGGGATTTATGATCGCGGAGAAACGCACCGGGGATACGTGGAAGGACCTGGTACGCTGAAAAGGTGACATGAGATGTCACATTTGGCGGAAGAAAGGCCAATGCCCTTACCCCGCACAGGACATGCCTGTAACATGAATCATATAAAAACCGGGAAAAACAACATTCACAGGAGGAAGAACGATGAAGAAAACAGTATTATTGGCAGCCGTGCTGGCGCTGGCGCTCTGCATGGCATTTCCGGCCGGCGCACTGGAGCAGGGCGATGCCGGGGACCGCGTAAAGCAGCTCCAGGAGACGCTCCTTTTATTAGGCTATGATGCCGGCACCCCGGACGGGCAGTACGGACCCCTGACAGAACAGGCCGTTTCCGCCTTCCGTCTGGACCACGGCATGCCTCCGGGCGGCGGGGCGGACGAAGAGACACTCGCTGTCCTGGAGATCCTGGCCGAGATAAAAGAAGGATCCCTGCTGGGAGCGGAACGGGAAAAACCCTTTTCCAAACCCAGCTATTTTACGGTGATGAAAGCCTGTCTGCTGGGACAGATCGGAAAGGAGGACTACCGGGCGTGGATCAGGATGCACATGATCACGGCATTCATAAATCCTGCCTTGCTGAAAGCCTGCCTTCCACTTCCGGAAAGCCCCCTGCCAGAAGGGGCCTTCCTAAGGGTGGACCTTGACAACCTTCCGTCCGGCATCACCAGGGAGGACGTGGTGACGGACCGGGACACGGGGGCATATTACGTCCCGCGGGAGAAGATAGAGCCGGAGACAGATGGCGGCATCGAACCGGTCACGGTATGGGAAGAGCCAAAAGCGCCTGTGAAGGAGCCGGAAACGACAGCCCCTGCGATAGAACCGGAGCCTTCCGTACCCGCCGTGCAGCCTGTGCAGCCGGTACCGCCGGAAACGACAGCCCCATTCGAAGAACCGGAAAAAGAGCCGGAACCTGAGCAGCCGGAGCAGCCTTCGCATACCCACAGCTATGTTTCGGCCGTCACCAAAGAGCCGACGTGTACGGCGGAGGGGGTCCGAACGTATACCTGTACCGCAGGGGATTCCAGTTATACGGAAAGCATCCCGGCAACGGGACATACGGTCGTGACAGATCCGGCGGTCCCCGCGACCTGCACGGCAACCGGTCTTACCGAAGGATCCCACTGCCAAACCTGCGGGGCGGTCATCACGCCGCAGCAGGTGATCCCCATGGCAGCGCATACGATCGTGGCAGATCCGGCCGTTCTGGCATCCTGCACATCCACAGGGCTCACGGAAGGCTCCCACTGCCAGGTCTGCGGCACGGTGATCACAGCCAGGCAGGAAGTCCCCGCCACAGCCCACGTCTATGAGGAAGTGGCACATTATTATATTGACCACTATCTCCCGCCGCAGTACCGGTGCCTTTCCTGCGGACGGTACTATGCTTCCCTGGATGAGCTTGACGCACATTATTCCGCCTATGGATGCCCGCTCGGGTATACGGTGGACGATTCGATCCTGGACTGGACCGAAGACTGCGGTGAAACTTATGTGCCTGGATCTTATGGCGTTTATACAGGCGACCGCTGCATCTACTGCGGAAGCTGGAGATAAAGAGAATTGTTTTTTCCATCTATCCTTCTTTCTTTTCGGGAAAGGCCGTCCGGCAGACCACCGGGCGGTTTTCCTTTTGTCGGAACGGTGGAAAAAAATCTTCATGAACCCCTGTCCTTTCAAAGGGTGGGGCACGTACCGCTTTTGGGAGCGCCGCAAGGCGCTTCTTTTTGATATGGAATACTATTTTGGAGGTAAAGCGAATGTCAAACACGAAAAAGGCAGCAAGAATGGCAGCATTCCTTCTTGCTCTGATCATGTCCCTTTCCATGGCCCTGCAGGCCGTATTCGCAGAACCTGTTCCGGATGAAGGACAGGCGGAGGTGGCGGAAGAGCTGCAGGCCGCAGAAGGGGTTTTGGAAGGATCTGAGACCGATCCTTTTATTACGGCCTCTTTCCCGGAGGAAGGTCCTGAAACGGATGCCCCGGAAGGGGAACCGGAACAAGGGGAAGGAACCGGAGAAGAAACAGAAGAAGAGATCCCGGAACCGGAACGGATCCCGGAAGAACCGAAAGCCATAGAGGTCCCGGAAACCCCGGAGCCGGCAGAGGGATCGGAAGCCGGGGCAGCTGCCGGCATGGAAGGTATAGAAAATCCCCAGGACAGCCAGGAAGAGGAGGCCGGGGAGCTTTCCGGAGCAGAGCAGCCTGAACAGGCGGATGCCCTGGAAGAAGAACAGCTGGTAAAAGACTCTCTGCCAGCAGAAGGCGGGGAGATGGAAGAGCGCCTTCCAGAGGAAGTTTCCCCGGCACCGGAAGAAACCCTGCTTCCGGAAGAAAACAAAGAAGAAGCAACTGCTGAAGGCGCAAAAGATCCGGAAACGGACGCTGCAAAAGAGCCTTCTGAAGAAACACCGGAAGAAGAAACAGAGGCCAGGAGCGCCCTTGTCCAGGTGAAGGTGAGCGGGGAAGGAGGAAGCGCAGTCCTTACGGATGCGAAGAATTCGTACCGCCTTCAATATACGGATGGGGAGGTCCTCGTGACAGATGCAGCCGGGAACGCCGTCCTGTGCGGGGATGCGGACTATGACCTAGTCCTTACAGAAGAGATCGGCAGCTTTGTTGAGATCACTGTACAGGCAGAGGAAGGCTGCCGGATCTGCGAATTCCGGTATTCTACAAATGGCACGGAGCTTTATGCGAAGGACCTTTCGGAAGACGCAGAAGAGATCCGGGAGGAACTTACAGTACCGGAAGACGGCCTTTCTATCTTCCTTTCTTTTGAAAAAACGGAGAAGGATCCTTACTTTATCAGCGAGGATTTTGATTACAGTATTTATAGCGGGCTGGATTTTTCCTCCGGCCGTCTCCTGGTCGCAACCTGGGATCCGTCCATTTTCGTGGATGAAGGTCCTGTCATCTCCGGCTACCAGGGGATCTATCTCCTGCAGTTTGCCGATACAAATACCGCGCTGCGGGCCTATGCTTATTACACGGCCGTTGCGGATTTCGTGGAGCTTGACGGCACGGTCTATATAAGCGATGACGCGTATCTGGAAGAAGGGGACCCGGTCTATGGCCAGATGACGGAGTCCAGCAACCCTTTTTCCGAACTGGAGGAAGCGATCTATACATCCGGGTTCGGCTCTTATGACATCGCGCTGATCGATACCGGCGCTGCAGGAGCTGACGAGTCCGTTTCCATGCTGGACGGCTATGCCGGGGACGATAACGGCCATGGCACAGCCATGCTGGGGTATATCCGGGAACAGAACCCGAATGCAAGGGTCCTTTCCATCAAGGCGATGGATGCCGGCGGGCAGGGCGATATGTCTGCCGTTTACGCCGCCATCCAGTACGCGCTCACGAAAGATGTCCGCATCATCAGCCTGTCCCTGTCCGCGTTTGCTGCGACGGATAACGGACTGCTTCATTCTGCCATCCAGCAGGCAGTCGGATCCGGTATCATCGTCGTTGCATCCGCCGGGAACAATGGACGAGATGCTGCCTGGTATGTACCGGGCGGATATTACGAAGTCCTGACGGTCGGCGCCTGCGATAAGGACGGCGTCAGGCAGCCTTCCTCCAATTTTGGGGAGGCGGTCGACTACAACCTGGTCGCTGAGACCACGTCAGAAGCAGCTGCCAGAATGTCGGGGTGGCTGTCTTTGCATTCTCTCACGGAGATCCAGGAGGTATTAAATGACGGCCTTATCTATGAGGCAGCCTATACCGCCCCGGATCCGGAAGGCGTTGTGGATCGTGAGATCCTTGTCCAGGAAGATGCCGGGAAGATCATTGCGTCGGAGACCGCCCAGTGCATCGACGGGAAGGTCACCTATATGCTGCATGGTTCGAGCGCAGTCCAGTATGTCTATGCAGTCATGCCGATCGAAGAATATGACAGCGTTTTCGTAAACGACAAGCTGGTGGACTTTGAGCTGGATGACCAGGCGCATACCATTATCATGTCCCTGACGGAAGACTATATCGAGCGCGCAGAGATGCTGGTCATCTCCGAGGTCCCGATAACGGATGGGACAGATTCCATGTTCCGGGTCACGGACAGCACGGTGACGGTCACCGATGCGCCGAAGATCTACTTCCTGACACCCCAGTATGAGCAGGGTGCCGACCGGTATTTTGTCCTTGATAACGGAGCCATCGGATATTGTGGCGATTATAATTCCTCCCCGCCCGGGGTTGGTGCGGAAGCGACGCCGTATGAAAGCTCCGATATCAATCTGTTAAAGGTTCTGTACTACGGAGCGGACGGGCCGGGACAGGTCGACCCTGGTACGGCAAGCCAGTATGCCAATACCGTCTCTACATTCACACAGGATGTCTTCCGGTGCTTTACGTCGATGGCAACGTCCATCGCCATGACAGGCTACCAGGGACTGCCGATCCTGTCTAACATCGCACGTTCCTTTTATGAATACCTGATCAGCCTGCCTGCGCCATCCGGGGCGAAGGCCTATGTGATGTCCTATGGATCCGGATACCAGCCGGTCGCCTTTGTCATGAATGCGGAAAAAGGAAATGTCTCCTTTACCAAATCCGCTTCTGATAATAACGGCACGCTTTCCATCAGCAAGACGGCCGTTTCCGAAGATGACCCGGATAAAACGTTCAGCTTTACCCTGGAGTATGGCGCGACTGCAGGTTACGGGACGACAAAGACCTTTACCCTGAAAGGCGGTCAGTCCGTGTCTTATGACATTCCGGCGGGTTCCTATTACCGGGTAACGGAAGCGGATTACTCCGGTGATGGCTGGGAGACCTCATACAGGACGGGAAACGGCAGCTGGACTGCCGGCCGTTCGGTTACCGGCCGGATGCCTGCAGGAAAGGCCGGCAGCACGGCTTATTCCTTCGTGGCATACGGATTCAGCGGGGAACACGACTGGTACATCAATGAGGCAAAGCAGGGTTCCAGGCTGAAGGAATATGACCTGATCAATATCGGCGCCGGGGATGTGGTTACTATCATGGATGTTCCGGCAGGGTCAAAGGTCACTGTCACGGAGGTATATCCGTTATTTACTTACACCGGAAGAAATCTTGTAAACGGGATGTCAGGCGGTGATGTATACGGTGCCCAGAAAGTGCTGATCGATGCAGGCTTCCTGGATGTCGGGGCTGACGGAGGCTTCGGCAGTTATACAGAAGCTGCGGTGAAGGCGTTCCAGAGCGCAAATGGCATTACCGCAGACGGGCAGATCGGCCAGTATACGGCAGGCTACCTGAACCATGTCAACAGCTCCTCCTATGCCGGAAGATGGTCCGGCGGTGGATCCGTTTCCGGTACTGCCGTAAAGGACCAGACGACAGACCTCGGCACGGTCTATAACGCCTATGAGCCGGATGATGCATCCGTATCGTTCCGGAATGAACAGACCATCCTGAAAGGCGATGTCAGTTTTGCCAAGGAGACCAGAAGCAGTACGGCTTCTTTAACCGTTTCCAAAGAGCAGGCCGGGGATATTTTATTTGACGACGAATTCGGGTTCACCCTGACGGTCAACGGAAGCGCAGGCGCCGGGTATCCGTATACCGGTTCCCGGACGGGCACGACAGGCCCTGATGGCACCTTCAAGCTGAAAGCCGGGGAGTCTGTTACCATCACCGGGATCCCTGCAGGGGCTTCCTACCAGGTGGAGGAGGCGCAGGTCCTTACCGCTTCCGGGAATCCGAAGTTTAAAACGCACGTGACGGATGATACCGGCACCACGCGTGAAGGACGGTCTGTCAGCGGCACGACAGGCGCTGCTCCGGAAAGCACAAAGTTTACCTTTACGGTCACAGGGCTTCCGTCAGGCTCCTATGGCTATACCATCTATAACAGCCTGACGGCTTCCGGGACGGCAGCCGGAACAGGCACCATCCGCAACAACGGGACGGTCAGCCTCTCCGGCGGGCAGAGCGTAAAGATCACGGGGATCGCACAGGGAAGCTCCGTGACCGTGACAGAGACCGTACCCTCCGGATGGACCTGCAGCCAGGCGGGGAACAGCGTCACCGGAACGGTCGTCAAAAACACGACGACGTTCCTCGGCAGGTTTACGAACACCTATGCCGTGCCGGGACAGGGCGTTACGGTCACGAACGAGCTGGATGTCGGCTATGTGTACCTTCAGAAAACGTCGCAGTCAGATCTGTTCTGCGAAGACAACCGGCTGTATTCGGTGGAAGGCGCCGTTTACGAGATCTATTCCAATATGGCGCTGACCAGCAAAGTGGCGGTGCTGACGACAAAGGCGGACGGAAGCACGGACCTTACAGAGCTTCCGGCAGGGACCTATTATGTGATCGAAACGAAAGCCTCCCCCGGCCATGTGCTGGATAACGCCATGGTAAGGCCGAGGTTCAAAACGGTGCGGGTCACGGCCCTCCATACGGCAGAAGACCCGGCCCTGATCGAATCCGTCGATGATGTGCTGAACGACCCCCTCAGGATCACGATCACCAAAAACGGCGGCGATTACCTGTATGCGCTCCCGTTGGAAGGCGTAGTGTTCGAGGTGAAGTACTACGACAACCTGGAGGGGACCATTACGGAAGATCCCGTGAAGACCTGGCACATAAAGACTCTCCGGAACGCCGCCGGGGAATATGCCGCCATGCTCGATGACGCCTGGCTTGTGGAAGGATCGGATGCGCTCTACAAGATCGACGGGACCACCAGGCTTCCGATCGGGACGTATTCGGTGGAAGAAAAAAATACCGCTTCCGGATACACCCTGTCCGGGGGCTTTCTGTATGCCAATACCGATCCGGACACGAAGGTGGATACGGACGGCGGGAAACTGATCTTTGTCGTCTCCGAAACAGACGGGGCGGTCAATATCACCACGGGAAACGAGTATACGGGCTATAACAGGCCGGTCGAGATGCACACAACGGCCAGCGGCTCTTCCCAGGGAGGCGCAGGCGGCACGCATTACCTCGATGCTTCTGCGGGTTCCGGTGTCATCGTCGATACCGTTGCCTTCCAAAACCTGGACGAAGGGGTCCGGTACCGCCTGACGGGGCAGTTATACGACCGGGATACCGGGGAGACGTTCGGCTACACCGTGTCCAGGACCTTTACGGCACAGTCCGCAGAGGAAGAGAGCCAGACGCTCAGGTTCGGCGTGACGGACCTTGCCGGTATGGCAGGGCATGTCCTGGTCGTCGGGGAGGTCCTGGAAGCCTATGTGGAGGGCGGATGGATCAAAGTGGCGGAAGAAACGGACCTGGCACAGGAAGAGCAGTCCGTCCACATCGTAAAGATCGGGACGACCCTCCTGGATACGGACACGGATGACCATGTGGCGCAGGCCGCCGGGGACAAGCTGGTTGATCATGTCGCTTACGAAGGGCTGATCATCGGGGAGAGCTATACCCTGAAGGCGCAGCTGAAAAACCAGGAAACGGGATGGACCGTGGCCATGGCGGAAGCTGTTTTTGAGGCGGAGGCGGAATCCGGCACCGTGGAAGTTTTGTTTGCCTACACACCGGCGGAAGGCCAGTCCCTGACCGCCTTCGAGGAACTGTACTTCGATGGGAGCCTCATCGCATCCCATAAGGATTTAGAGGATGAAGGGCAGAGCGTCCATGTACCGAAGATCCGGACCAGCCTGAAAGACAGCGTGGACCAGGAAGCGGACGCGTTTGCAAAGGAGGAGATCACGCTGGTGGATACCGTATCCTACGAGAACCTGCTCCCGGGGAAGGAATACACGGTGAAAGGAATCCTGATGCTGAAAAGCACCGGGGAGAAGGCGCTGGATGACAACGGGGAGGAGATCACGGCAGGATCGTCCTTTACTCCGGAAGAAGCAGACGGGACAGTGGACATCACCTTCACGTTCAGCGGGGCAACGCTCGCCGGCGGATCGGTGGTCGCTTTTGAGACCCTGGAATATAACGGGATCGAAGTGGCGGTCCACAAAGACCTGGAGAATGCGGACCAGACCGTCGACCTCCCGAAGATCGAGACCACACTGGAGGATCCCATCGATGGAGAAAAAGACGCCCTGGCTTCCGAAGACATCGAACTTTTAGATACCGTGCTGTTTGAGAACCTGACCGCCGGCAGGGAATATACGGTCAGGGGGATCCTGATGGATAAGGAGACCGGGGAGCCGGCCCTTGATGATGACGGAAACGAGATCACAGCGGAAACCGTATTCACACCGGAAGCCAAAGACGGCAGCGTGGACGTCCTGTTCCGCTTTAGCGGCCTTTCCCTGAAAGGGCACACGGTGGTCGCCTTTGAGGACCTTTATACGCAGAACAAGCAGGTGGCTGTCCATGCAGACCTGGAGGACGAAGACCAGACGCTTGCTATGCCAAAGATCGGGACGATTCTTATTGATACGGTCGACGGGGATAAAGACGCCTTTGCTTCGGAAACGGTCGTCTTAACGGATACCGTTTCCTATGAAAACCTGCATAAAGGATCAGCCTACCGGGTATCTGGCATCCTCATGGACAAGGAGACCGGAGAACCTGCCCTTGATGATGACGGGAAGGAGATCATTTCGGAAGCCGCCTTTATCGCGGAAGATCCCAGCGGGGAGATCGCCCTTGAATTTGCCTTCCGGGGCGTAAGCCTGGAAGGGCATACGGTCGTCGCATTTGAACGGCTCTACCGGGAGGAAAAGCTTGTGGCGCTCCACTGCGATATCGAAGATGCCGGCCAGAGCCTTTCCCTGCCGAAGATCGAGACATCGCTGAAAGATACCGTCGACGGGGAGCATGATGCGTATGCGGCAGAAACCATCCGGCTGATCGATACCGTGACCTATACCAACCTGTTCCCCGGCAGGGAGTATATCGTGGCCGGAAAGCTGTATGACAAAAAGACCGGGGAACCGGCCCTTGATGACAGCGGCAGGGAGATCACGGCAGCGGCAGCCTTCACGCCGGTATCTGCAGACGGGACGGTGGACCTGCTGTTCGAATTCAGCGGCATCAGCCTCGCAGGGCATTCGGTGGTCGCATTTGAGGAGGTGACAAGGGATGGTAAGACCGTGGCGGTTCATGCAGACATCGAGGATGAAGACCAGACGGTCAGCCTCCCGGCCATCCATACCACGCTGCTCGACAGGACCGACGGGGAGCAGGATGTTTTGTCTTCGGAAGAGACTACCCTGACCGACGTTGTGGCATACGAGAACCTGCAGGCGGGGCGAACGTACACTGTTAAGGGAAAGCTTATGGACAAGGATACGGGGCTCCCTGCATTCGATGATGACGGAAATGAGATCGCGGCAGAAACGGCCTTTACCGCGGAAACAGAAAACGGCACGGTGGAAGTCATCTTTGCCTTTAAGGGCATAAGCCTTGCGGGGCACACCATCGTCGCCTTTGAGACTCTTTACCGGGAGGAGAAGGAAGTGGCGGTCCATGCCGATATCGAAGACGAAGGCCAGACGGCATACTTCCCGGAGATCGAAACGACCCTGAAGGACAGCCTCGATTTGGAGCATGACGCATTGGCGACGGAAGATATCGTGCTGATCGATGAAGTGCGGTATTCCAATCTGCTTCCAGGAAGGACATACACGGTCAAAGGCGTTCTGATGGATAAGGAGACCGGGGCAGCCATGCTCGATGATGCCGGGAACGAGATCACGGCGCAGGAGAGCTTCACGCCGGAAACACCGGACGGCAGCGCAGATATCACGTTCACGTTCCGCGGCGTAACGCTTGCCGGACACACGACGGTCGCGTTTGAGACATTATACAGGGACGAAAAAGAAGTCGCGGTCCATGCAGATATCGAAGACGAGGACCAGACCGTAACGATCCCGGAAATCAAAACGACCCTGGCAGATGCCAGGACAGGCCTTCACAACACGCTGATCGAGGAGGAGATCACCCTGACCGATACCGTGGCGTATTCAAACCTGACTGCAGGATGCACATATACAGTACGCGGGACGCTGATGGATCAGGCGGGCGGAAAGGCAGTGAAAAACAAAGACGGGAAAGACGTTACATCGGAAGTGACGTTCATGGCAGAGAGTGAAAACGGGACGGTCAGCCTGTCCTTTGTCCTTGACAATATCCCGGAGCATGGCATGACGGTCGTTGCCTATGAAAAACTGTTCCGGTTATCCCTTGATGGCAAGAGAGAAAAAGAAGTCGCCGTACATGAGGACCTGAAGGATAGGGAGCAGACCGTTGCCGTTTCGATGATCCGGACGACCCTGAAAGGGGAAGGCGGGCTTGATACGGTCAACGGCACCGGGACGATTACGCTGACCGATACCGTGGAATACAAAAACCTGATCCCGGGCCATGAATATACCGTGAAAGGAAAACTCATGAACAAGGATACCGGGGAGGAAATGAGGGATGCTTCCGGCTCTATAGTTACGGCAGAGACCATATTCACGGCGGAAGAAAACGCAGGGATCGTGGAGGTTGTTTTCACTTTCAAGGCACCGGATAAGATCTGCAGGGAGCTGGTCGCTTTTGAATCCCTGTATGAAGGGGACGTGCTGATCGCGGACCATGAGGATCTGGAAGATGAGGCGCAGGCGGTGAACGTCCTGTCCCTTAAGACCCTTGCGGCATTCCGGAATGGCAGTAAACGGGCGCTTTCCTATCTGAAGCAGACTGTGACGGATACGATCACGTACAGCCAGTTAGAGCCCGGCACCTATATCATCCGAACCATGCTGATGAAGAAGGAGACCGGATCGCCGATGACATCCAACGGTGTTCCGGTCACAGCGCAGGCGACGGTGGAGCTGGCAGAGAAAGAAGGCGAGGTCTCCGTTGACATCACGATCCCTGCCGGGACGCTCCTGGGCGATGCGGTCGTATTCGAAGAATTCTACCAGCTTGGCATCGACGGCAAAGAAGTGCTTGTCGGTGAACACAAAGACATAAACGATGCTGCACAGACGGTATCCTTATACACGGACCATACGCCGCCTGTGAGGACGGGTGACGAAAGCCATATGATGCTTTACGCGTCCTTTGCCATAGCTGCCTTTATCATCCTCGGGATCTGTGTTGTCCTTCTTGTAAGGAAGAGGGGCAGGAAAGGGTAAACTGCCCGGGGAACGGCCTTTGGCCATTACATAAGCAGAAAAAAGGCAAATCTTTAGTTGTCTTTTTCCTTCATTCCAGGGCATGCATGGCTCTGTAGCTTTGAGCGCAGATTCCTTTGTATGCCCTACACCTTTTCTTTGGGCTGCCGCTTCTCTGCAGGCGGCAGCCGATACAAATAACATGCTTTTGCGCGATGAGTGTGCTATTATCTGAAACAGACATCATTAAGAATCGGAGTTTCGGGATTTGCAGGTGGAAAGAATGGATCATTGTGATTGGTGCAATCTGTCTGAAGAAGACAAACAGTTTCAAGTATACGAAAGTAGATCATGGTCTGTTTTCCTTTCAGATGAACAGGATTATATTGGACGCTGTATATTGGTTTTGAAGCGTCATTGCAATTCATTGTCAGAACTGACAGATGAGGAATGGGATGAGCTCCGCCATCTGGTTTGTAAAGTAGAGGCGTGTTTAAAGACTGTTTTAGGAGCAACTCTATGTAATTGGAGTTGTTTGATGAATCATTTCTATAAAGAGTCAACACCTGATCCTCATCTTCATATTCATGTAAGGCCAAGATATGATAAGCCCGTGGTGCTCAACGGGAACATTTATACTGACAGAGAGTTTGGTCATCATTATGCGGTGAATAAGAGTGGGGTAATACCCGTTAAAGACAGAGAAGAAGTGTTTAGCCGGCTAAAAGAATGGCTGAATCGCTAAAATCGGTTTGTTGAGGTGTGATAAATGGACATAACATATGTATCCGGACGAGAAAAGTTCAATTACAGGGTTTGTGCCGTAATGATTTCAAACAATAGAATTCTGGCAATGCATGATGAGCGCTCCCCTTACTTTTATTTACCTGGAGGCAGAGTCCAAATGGGAGAAACCGCTGAACATGCCGTTGTCAGGGAACTTGAAGAAGAACTGAATATCACGCCTGAGATTATTCGTCCTCTATGGCTGAATCAGAGTTTTTTCAAGGAAGATGTCGATAATCTGAACTACCATGAAATCTGTATCTATTATCTGATGAATATATCCGAAACAGGGCTTTTGGAAAAGGGTGAACGGTTTACACTCTATGAAGGATCGCATAAACATGACTTTGAATGGCTCCCATTTGAACGCCTAAAGGATGAGTACTTCTATCCGGCCTTTCTGAAAACAAGCATTTTCAGTCTGCCAGAGCAGTTCACAATCAGAGCAGAATATGAATGATCATATTAAAATTGATTGTTGGGGCGATCAAGCAGAAAAAACAATCTTTGTTTGATGGGAGGAAAAATGTTAAGTAAAGAAGGTTTTGATCTGTGGGCGGATGGCTATGATCAGGCGGTGGGCCTCTCCGATAAAGAAAACACATATCCGTTCGCCGGTTATAAGGAGGTCCTGGGAACAATTTTTCAGGTTGTCATGGAAAAAGAAAATCCAACTGTGCTTGATATAGGATTCGGGACAGGCACCCTTACAGCAAAACTGTATGAGCACGGGTGTACTATATATGGGCAGGATTTTTCACCAAGAATGATTGAACTGGCATCTGGGAAGATGCCTGGTGCGCATCTTTATCAGGGAGATTTTTCACAGGGCTTGGTAGAGCCTTTGTTGAACCAGAACTATGATTTTATTATAGCGACTTATTCGCTGCACCATTTGGATGATGAACAGAAGGTCATCTTTCTCAACACTTTGCGGGATCTCCTGGATGAGGGAGGACAGATCCTGATAGGCGATGTTGCGTTTGAGACCCGTGAAAAACTTGAGCAGTGCAGGCTGGAAGCAGGGGATGAGTGGGATAACGAAGAAATCTATTTTGTTGTCGATGAACTGAAGAGATCATTTCCGGGATTGTCTTTCACACAGATTTCAGATTGTGCAGGAATCATAATATTGCGCTGATTGCTGCCAGACGAAAAAACAGCAGTTTCATTATTTCATATATGTTTGACACACCGCAGAGGTCGAAAAGGATCCCTGCGGTTTTTCTATACCCAAAACGAAAGATTGTGATGCAAGGTGAAGAAACCAGGCCGGAAATAGAGTCGCTGCCTATTTGTAATGACAACTGTTTTCTGGCTTTTCTGTATCCGTGGACCAAAAAACATGCTTTTGTGAGTTGTGTGTGATATGATAACCATCAAATAGCATCAGAAACCTGCCGGAACACGAAAGGCTTCCAATCATGTTGATCCTTGACAGCATGAAAGGAAGCAGGAAATGAGGGAATAAAATGGCTAGTGATAATTACCAAAAAGCACACAATCTTTACCTTAAAGGGTGCGAATTATTCAGAAAAAGGAACATTACAAAAGCTTTGAAACTGATAACAAAGGCTGCTGATTACGGATATGACTCTGCCATGTATTTTTTAGCGCATCTATATAAAACTGGCAGAACAGTGGACTTTTTCGAGGGGCCAAAAGACCCGGAGAAGGCTTTTTACTGGATGAAAAAAAGGGCTGAATGTGGGTATGCCAGTGCCGCATATGAGTGTGCAACAATGGATCCGGATAAAAACAACTGGCTTTACTGGATGGAAAAGGCAGCAAAGAAGGGGGTGATAGAGGCTGCTTACGAATTGGCTTGTTATTATAAAGATCCGGATGAGGAAGGCCACAGAGATCTGGAAAAAGCATTCCATCTGTTTGGCACAGGAGCAGAGAAGAAGGATAGGAAATGCGAATACGAATATGCGCAAATGTATCGAAATGGAGCAGGAACAACGAAAAACCTGCAATCTGCTTTCGATTGGATGGAAAAGGCGGCTCGGGACGCTGACTGGTTATTCCCGGATCCTCAATATGAATATGCAAAAATGCTTTACCAGGGAGAAGGCTGTGCCAGGAACCTGGAGAAGGCCTGGCATGAAATGGAAACGGTTGCAAAGCGGTATAAATTCAAAGATTCGGAAGAATTGTCTGAAAAATACCTGGAAGAACTTGCAGAATCGGGAAATGCCAGAGCCTGTTATAAACTGGGACGCTGTTATGAAGAAGGAGAGGGGTTTGAGCAGGATTATGCTAAGGCTGCATCTTTTTATGAAAAAGTATCTACGGCTGTTTATTCAGACCCGGATCTCACAGATGTGATAATGGATCCGGTACTGTATGGGCTTTTTATTAAGGATCGTGATCTTGGATATGAGAATCAGGCGATGTTGAGGCTCGCAAATCTGTATTACGAAGGGAATGGTGTGAGCCGGGATCATTATAAAGCATTTTACTGGTCAGAAGTAGCGGCAAGACTGGGGAATAAAGACGCCCGGAACATGGCGGAAAAAGTGCGTCAGGAAATATGGGATCTGAAAGAAGAAAATGTCGACAGAATCTTTAAAGAGTGTATCGATAATGAAAACATGGGTGATGACCTCTGCGTGGACTATGAATTATTTGAGCAAAAAAATCAAAAAGGAGACCAAGGAAAAGCCCATATCAACCTGGTGAAACAGCATGTATATGCAAGCATTATTCAATATATGTGTGGGCAGTTGAAAGCATTTCACAGCAACATGAGCCAGGTGATGTCTTTTACTGATGGCATGATTGATTATCAGA
>R26__coassemble_281_pt1 | contig 33657 bp, 30 predicted proteins | sample R26__metabat2_high_PE_046 | metagenome-assembled genome bin R26
CCAGCGGATCTTCCGAAAGCTGTTCAGACGAACCTTTTACCGCCTGCCGCCCGTCTTCGGCCGCCGGCACCACACAGTAATGTCCCGGAGGAAACGGCATGATCCGCCGGCACAGCCCTGTCAGGTTCTTCGGTTCACTGGCAAAGACGACTTCCCCCTCCTGATCAAATCCGAAATACAGCGGCCGTATCCCGATGGGATCCCGGGCTGCGATATATTCTTTCGTGGCTGCGTCGTAGATCACACAGGCAAATTCCGCATCCAGCAAAGGAAACATGTCAAACCCGTGTTCCATGTACAAAGGAAGCAGTATCTCGCAGTCGCTGTCACTTTCAAAAGTGTACCCTTTCTGCAGGAGTTCCTGACGGATCGCTTCAAATCCATACAGTTCCCCGTTGCAGACGGCATAGCTTCCTCCCAGTTTGAAAGGCTGCATGCCTTCCGGCGTCAGTCCCATGATGGACAGTCGTTGAAATCCCAGCATACCGCAGCCGGTATCCATGATCTTCCAGTCATCCGGGCCTCTGGAGGAGGTTGCCTGAAGGGCCTGTTCCATTCTTTCCCTGACAGCGGATCTTCCGCAGATTGCCATTACCGTACACATTGTTCTTCTTCCTCTATCCTAAACTCACTCCACATCCTGCAGAGCGTCGTATCCTTCTTCGCCGGTCCGGATCTTGACTACATTTTCCACGTCGTAAACAAAGATCTTTCCATCCCCTATGTGGCCTGTATACAATACCTTTTTCGCGGTTTCGATCACCCTTCTGACCGGTACCTTGCTGACAACGATATCCACCTGCACTTTCGGCAGCATGGCCGCCTCCATCTGGACGCCTCTGTAGTATTCGGGCTTTCCTTTCTGTTCCCCGCATCCCAGGACATGGGAAACGGTCATGCCGGCGATCCCGATATTCATCATGGCGTTCTTGAACTCTTCAAACCGGCTTTCCTTGAAGACGACTTCCACCTTGGTAAACTTATGCCCGTTCTTCGGCGGTCCGAAGGACGGCACCCGTTTTACTTCCACCGCCTCTGCCATCGGGATGTCTCCAGCTACTTCGATGGGTGCCAAACCTTCCGTGATATAATCCGGTGCCATGGCAAATCCGGCGTAAGCAGATGTCAGTCCATGTTCGGTAATATCAAGGCCTGCCAGTTCTTCTTCCCGGGAAGCCCTTAAGCCAATGGTCTTTCGGATCACCAGAAAAGCTCCTGTAATGGTGATGGCTGTCCACCCGGCCACGGCGGCAAATCCCAACAGCTGGATCCCCAGAAGCCGGAACCCGCCTCCATAGAAGAGTCCCTTCATGACCTGTCCGGATGCATCCGCAATGGAATACCCGGGTGCGGAATCGGTTGCCAGAAGGCCAACCGCCAGCGTTCCCCAGATCCCGTTCACGCAATGTACCGCCACGGCGCCGACAGGATCATCGATATGCAGCTTGTGATCTAAAAGCCATACGCCGAACACCACCAGAAGGCCGGATACCAGTCCTACGATGATGGCGCCCAGAGCATCCGTCACATCACAGGGTGCGGTGATGCCTACCAGGCCGGCCAGCGATGCGTTGAGGCACATGGAAACATCGGGTTTGCCGTATTTGATCCAGGTAAAGATCATGCATGTCACGGTAGCGATAGACGGAGCGATCGTGGTGGTCAGAAAGATCGATCCCAGCTGTTCCACCGAAGTCGCCGCGGCTCCGTTGAATCCGTACCACCCCAGCCACAGGATGAAGACGCCCAGAGCGCCGAGCGCAATATTGTGGCCGGGAAAGGCATTGACCTTCGTTACCTTTCCGTGGTCGTCCCGGTGAAACTTCCCGATCCTCGGTCCCAGGATCGTGGCGCCGATCAGGGCGGAGATGCCTCCTACCATATGGATCGCGCAGGATCCCGCAAAATCATGGAACCCTATCTGTGCCAGCCAGCCTCCGCCCCAGATCCAATGCGCCTCAATGGGATAGATCAGGGCAGAGATCACAGCGGAATAGATACAGTAGGACAGGAATTTCGTCCGTTCCGCCATGGCGCCGGAGACGATGGTGGCCGTCGTGGCGCAGAACACCAGGTTGAATACAAAATTGGAAAAATCAAATCCGGAATAGGCTGTGAAGATATCGAATCCCGGTTTTCCGATCAAGCCCGCCAGGTCCTCGCCCAACAGCAGGCTGAACCCGATGAGGATAAAAACGCCCGTTCCGATACAGAAGTCCATCAGGTTCTTCATAATAATATTGCCGGTATTCTTCGCTCTGGTAAATCCTGCCTCTACCATGGCAAATCCCGCCTGCATCCAGAAGACCAGCGCTGCTCCGATCAGGAACCATACATCAAAAACTGTTTTCATATTTTTTCACCTCATCCTACGCCGAACAGCAGGTCACCGTATTTCGGGAACGGCCAGTAATCTTTCGCCGTCAGGACCTCTGCCTCGTCGCATACCATCCTCAGTTCACTCATTTTTTCCAACACGCTGTCCCGGATCATGACCGATTCTTCCGTAATATTTGCCGCGTCCGCCAGCTTCAGGAGTGCCAGCTCCAGTTCTTCTGTCTTCATGGCGATCCCGTCAGTAAGGGCCGATAGTTTCCGCACCGTCTGCGTCTCATAGGCACATTCCAGCGCCGGATCCAGCTGTTTCTTGGTCAGCGCCGATCCTGCCAGATCCGTTGTATAGCGCTCCACTGCCGGAAGGATCTGCATCTTCGCGATATCCCGCATGGTATTGGCTTCGATCACCACGGTCTTGCAGTAATTCTCCAGTGTGATCTCATACCGGGAACGGATCTCCGCTTCCGTATAGATCTTATGCTGCATCAGCATGTCCACATTTTTCTGATCCAGAAGATGCGGCAGAGCGTCCGGCGTTGTCTTGTAGTTCAGGAGCCCTCTGACTTCTGTAGCCTCTTTGATCCAGGCGTCATCGTATCCGTTTCCATTGAAAATGATCCGTTTGTGATCCTTGATCGTCTTCTGGATCATCTCGTGAAGCGCCGTTTCAAAGTTTTCTGCTTTCTCCAGACGGTCGGCATAGACCCTGAGGGATTCTGCCACCGCACTGTTCAGCATGATGTTGGTACAGGCAATGCTGTTGGAAGAACCCAGCATCCGGAATTCGAATTTATTGCCAGTAAATGCGAAGGGAGAGGTACGGTTGCGGTCCGTCGTATCCCGGTTAAACCGCGGCAGTACGGAAACTCCCAGTTTGATCTTGGTTTTCTCCACGCCTTCGTATGGACTGTCATGTTCGATCGCTTCCAGTACTCCGCTCAGTTCATCGCCCAGGAAAATGGAAACGACAGCCGGCGGTGCTTCGTTTGCTCCCAGCCTATGGTCGTTGGCAGCGGTTGCCACAGCGATCCGCAGAAGATCCTGGTAATCGTCCACTGCCTTGATCACTGCGCACAAAAACAGCAGGAACTGTGCATTCTCATAAGGGGTTTCTCCCGGGGACAGAAGGTTGATCCCGTCATCGGTGGAGATGGACCAGTTGTTGTGCTTGCCGCTTCCGTTTACCCCGGCGAAGGGTTTCTCATGCAGCAGGCAGACCAGGCCATGCCGTTTGGCTACCGTCTGCATCAGTTCCATGGTCAACTGGTTATGGTCGGTGGCCACATTGGTGGTGGTATAGATCGGCGCCATTTCGTGCTGGGCCGGCGCCACTTCATTATGTTCTGTCTTGGCCAGGATCCCGTGCTGCCACAGTTCATGATTCAGATCATCCATATATTCCGCTACTTTCGGCTTGATGGCGCCGAAGTAGTGATCATCCATCTGCTGTCCCTTGGGAGGCATGGCACCGAACAGGGTCCTTCCGGTGAAACGAAGATCGGGCCTTTGGTCATACATCTCTTTCGTGATCAGGAAATACTCCTGTTCCGGACCCACCGAAGAGCGGACGTATTTGGCTGTGGTATTGCCAAACAGGCGAAGGATCCTCAAAGCCTGCCGGTTCAGGGCTTCCATGGACCGAAGCAGCGGGGTTTTCTTATCCAGGGCTTCCCCTCCGTAGGAGCAGAACGCGGTGGGAATGCACAGGGTCTTTCCTTTGATAAAAGCGTAAGACGTGGGATCCCAGGCGGTATAGCCCCTGGCTTCAAAGGTTGCCCTTAAGCCGCCGCTTGGGAAGGAGGATGCATCCGGCTCGCCTTTGATCAGCTCTTTGCCGGAGAAATCCATGATGACGCTGCCGTCCGGAGCAGGCGTAATAAAGCTGTCGTGCTTTTCCGCCGTAATGCCTGTCAGCGGCTGGAACCAGTGGGTAAAATGGGTCGCCCCTTTGGAGATCGCCCAGTCTTTCATGGCTGCTGCTACGGAATTGGCAACGCCAAGATCCAGATTCGCGCCTTCGTCGATGGTTTTCTTCAGGGAATTATATACGTCTGCAGACAGCGTCGCTTTCATGACCCTGTCGTCAAATACCAGGCTTCCAAAGTAATCGGTAATCTTTTCCATGTCGGTTCCTCCTGTTTTCTGAAATAAAAAAAGCGCCTCTGAACAAAACTGTTCAAAGACGCCTTTGCCTTTATGCGATGCACTTTACTCCGGCGGTTTCCGAATGTCAATCATTTTTCCGGAAGAGGCCCCGGATTTGGTAAATATCACCATGATCTTTTTCTTAAACAATCCTTCCATTATTAAAACTGCACAGTTGACTTTTGCTAATGGCCGGTGTATTTTGTTTGCTATAAATAGGTAATGAGCAAAGGCGTTCATTTCGATCGGGCAGTATGCCCGGTGGAAATGGGCGCTTTTTTTATCAGGAGGAAGGCATGAAACAGGAAGGACAGATCAGGATCCCATCCGGATGCGCCATTGCGGCGGTCATTTCCAGAGAAGGAAAAAAGATGACCGGCGAGTCCATCATCCAATCCATGAAACCCATGCACGACCGGTCCAACGGATTGGGCGGCGGGTTCGCAGGCTACGGGATCTATCCGGAATACAAGGACCTTTATGCACTGCATATGTTCTTTGACGACCGGGAAACAAGAAAAGACTGCGAGGCATTTTTAAAGGAACGGTTCGAGATCGTACGCTCGGAGCATATCCCTACCCGGAAGATCCCCGAGATCACCGACGAGCCTATTATCTGGCGGTATTTCGCGGCGCCTCTTGCCTCGGCGGTGGCTTCCATGCAGGTGGACGAAAAAGAATTTGTGGCCCGGGCCGTGATGAAGATCAACACCTATATGAAAGGAGCCTACGTATTTTCCAGCGGCAAAAACATGGGAACCTTCAAGGCTGTCGGATTTCCGGAAGATGTAGGCGTTTTCTACAAGCTGGACGAATACGAAGGCTATTCCTGGACCGCCCACGGCAGGTATCCCACCAATACGCCGGGCTGGTGGGGAGGCGCTCATCCCTTCGCACTCCTGGATTACTCCGTCGTCCACAACGGAGAGATCTCTTCCTATGATGCGAACCGGCGGTTTATCGAAATGTTCGGATACAAATGCACCCTGCAGACCGACACGGAAGTCATTACCTACATTATGGATTATCTGCTGCGGGTGCAGGGGCTGACGCTGCAGGAAGCAGCCAGTGTCATAGCCGCTCCGTTCTGGTCTACCATCGCCAATAAAAATGACCATAAAGCAAAAGAAACGAATATCTTCCTGCGGACCATGTTCCCTTCCCTGCTGATCACAGGTCCCTTCTCCATCGTCCTGGGATTTGAAGGGGGCCTCATGGCACTGAATGACCGGCTGAAACTCAGGTCCATGGTCGTCGGGGAAAAGGACGATAAAGTGTTTGTGGCCAGCGAGGAAGCTGCCATCCGTGTGATGGAGCCAGAGGCGGAACATATCTGGGCACCGGCAGGCGGCGAACCGGTGGTGATCAAAGTGAAAGAGGGGGCATACTGATGGGCGTTGATTTTCTCTATCCGGAATTTGAAGTAGTCCGTAATGAAAACCGGTGTATCGCTTGCAGAGTCTGCGAACGGCAGTGCTCCAACGAAGTGCATTATTTTCATGCACCATCCGGGAAAATGCTGTCAGATGAATCGAAATGTGTCAACTGCCAGCGCTGTGTCTCCCTGTGCCCGACAAGGGCGTTAAAGATCGTAAAAAGCGACTGTTCCCTCCGGGAAAATGCCAACTGGCAGAACAGCCTGATCCGGGAAGTTTACAAGCAGGCTTCCACTGGTGGGGTGCTGCTTTCTTCCATGGGCAATCCTCATGATTTCCCGGTCTATTGGGACAAGCTCCTGATCAACGCCTCCCAGGTCACCAATCCTCCCATCGACCCGTTAAGAGAGCCGATGGAAACCCGGGTCTTTCTCGGCAAGAAGAAAGACCGGATCACAAGAGATCAGAACGGAGACCTGGACACTACCCTGCCGCCCCAGCTGGAACTGGCCCTGCCTGTAATGTTCTCCGCCATGAGCTATGGCTCCATCAGCTACAACGCCCATGCCTCCCTGGCAAAAGCCGCCGAAGCGCTGGGCATCTGCTACAACACCGGAGAAGGAGGGCTTCATGAAGATTTCTACCAATACGGTCCCCATACCATTGTCCAGGTGGCTTCCGGCCGGTTCGGCGTCCACGAAGACTACCTGACTGCCGGCGCTGCCATCGAGATCAAAATGGGACAGGGCGCCAAGCCCGGCATCGGCGGCCATCTGCCCGGCGCGAAGATCGTGGGCGATGTGTCCCGGACCCGTATGATCCCGGAAGGATCCGACGCCATTTCCCCGGCTCCTCACCATGATATTTATTCCATTGAAGACTTAAGGCAGCTGGTCTTCTCCCTGAAAGAGGCCACCCAGTATCAAAAGCCCGTGATCGTGAAGATTGCTGCCGTTCATAACATTGCCGCCATTGCCAGCGGAATCGCCCGCAGCGGCGCGGACATCATTGCCATCGACGGATTCCGGGGCGGCACCGGCGCGGCTCCCACCAGGATCAGGGATAATGTGGGAATCCCCATTGAACTGGCCCTGGCCAGTGTAGATCAGCGGCTCCGGGAAGAGGGAATCCGCAATCAGGTTTCCCTGATCGCCGGCGGCAGCATCCGCAGCGCGGCGGATGTAGTGAAAGCCATTGCCCTTGGCGCGGACGCCTGCTATATCGCCACAGCAGCATTGCTGGCCCTGGGCTGTCATCTGTGCCGTACCTGCCAGAGCGGAAAATGCAACTGGGGCATCGCCACCCAGCGGCCTGATCTGGTAAAACGGCTGAATCCCGAGATCGGAAGTGCGCGCCTTATCAATCTGATGACAGCATGGCAGCATGAGATCAAGGAGATCATGGGCGGCATGGGCATCAACTCCATTGAGGCCCTGAAAGGAAACCGGCTGATGCTGCGGGGCGTCGGCCTGACGGAAAAGGAACTGGAGATCCTGGGGATCAAACATGCGGGGGAATAAACGATGAAACGTGTCTATGTAAACGAAGAATGGTGCCTTGCCTGCCATCTGTGCGAATACAACTGCGCATTTGCCAATTCCGGGGAACAGGATATGGCTTATGCGCTGAAGGGAAAACCCATCTTTCCCCGGATCCATGTGGAAGGGGACGAGAAGATCTCCTTTGCGGTTTCCTGCAGACACTGCACGGATCCCATCTGTGTCAAAAGCTGCATCGCCGGCGCCCTGTCGAAAGAAGAGGGCGTGATCCGGGTGGATCACGATAAATGCGTTGGGTGTCTTACCTGTATCCTGGTCTGTCCCTACGGCGCGCTGGCCCCCGGGGAGGACGGCATCATGCAGAAATGCGAACTGTGTCTTTCCAATTCCTGCGGAACGCCCGCCTGCGTGGCCGGATGCCCCAACCATGCCATCGTCTATGAAGAGCGGCAGGAGGTGTTGTCATGAAACAGTATGTGATCATTGGAAACGGACCGGCTGCGGCCGGCTGCATCGAAGGCATCCGAAGCGTTGACCGGCACTCCCCCATTACGGTCATTTCGGAAGAAAAGCATCCTGTCTACGGCCGTCCCCTGATCTCCTATTATCTGGAGGGAAAAACGGATCCGGAACATATGCTCTACCGGGACCCGGATTTTTATGAACGGAACCGGTGCAAGGTCCTTTACGGCAGAAAAGCGGTAAAACTTCAGAAACGCCCGAAGCGGATCCTGCTGGATGACCGGACAGAACTGCCCTGGACTTCGGTCTGCATCGCAGCCGGCTCCGGCCCTTTCGTTCCTCCCATGAAGGGGCTGGAGAGTGTTCCGGAAAAGCACACCTTTATGACATTGGACGATGCGCAGGGGCTGAAAGAATCCGTTGGACCTGACAGCCGGGTACTGATCATCGGTGCCGGCCTGATCGGCTTGAAATGCGCGGAAGGACTCCATGCCATTACAGAGCATATCACAGTCTGCGACCTGGCGGACCGGGTTCTTTCCAGCATATTGGATGCGCCTTGTGCTGCCATCGTGCAGAAGCATCTGGAGGAGCAGAAGATCCGCTTCCTGTTAAGTGACAGCGCGGAGCGATTCGAAGGCTGTACGGCTTTTATGAAAAGCGGCGAGAAAGTGGATTTCGATGTCCTGGTCCTGGCCGTGGGTGTAAAAGCCAACACCTCTCTAGCAAAAGATGCCGGATGCACGACAGGCCGGGGCATTGTGGCAGACAGCTGCATGCGGACCGATGTACCCGGCGTTTACACCGCCGGAGACTGCTGCGAAGGCATGGATATTTCCCTGGGCGCCCGCCGTGTCCTGGCTATCATGCCCAACGCCTATATGCAGGGCCATACGGCCGGCGTCAATATGGCCGGAGGCGAAGAGACCTTCGAGCAGGGGATCCCCATGAACTCCCTCGGTCTTCTGGGGCTGCACATCATGACAGCCGGAACCTATTATACGGAAGAACAGGGCGGCGAATGCTACGAAGAACAGACGAAGGACCGGTTGAAACGGCTTTATATGAAAGATGGCTTTCTGACCGGGTTTATCCTGATCGGGCAGGTGGAACGGGCCGGCATCTATACGTCCCTGATCCGGGAACGGACGCCCCTTCAGAATGTGGACCTGGAAATGCTGAAAAAGATCGCCACCACCGCAGCCTTCTCCCCGGCTGCCCGGAAGCAGAAATTTGGTAAGGAGAACTGACAGATGAACGAGATCAATGTAAAAGGCCTGTCCTACAAAGAGATCAATGAACTGATCCGGGAAGCCGGAAAAAGCTGCGTCCTGACGGACTGCTGCGGTCAGCGGTTCATCGGCGCCGGGATGGCCGGAAGATCCATTTCCATCAGCGGTGTTCCGGGGAATGCCCTGGGCGCTTATCTGAACGGCGCGGACATCAACGTGCACGCCAATGCGCAGGACGCCGTCGGCGATACCATGAACGCCGGCGAGATCGTGATCCACGGCAACATCGGAGACGCTGCGGGTTACGCTATGCGCGGCGGAAGCATTTATGTGAAAGGGAATGCGGGCTACCGGGCCGGCATCCACATGAAAGCCTACAAGGACAAAGTCCCGGTGATCGTGATCGGCGGCTATACCGGCAGTTTCCTGGGGGAATACCAGGCCGGCGGCCTGATCATTGTCCTGGGACTGGACAAAGGTTCCCGTCCTATCGTCAGCAATTTCCCCTGCACCGGCATGCACGGCGGAAAACTGTTTCTTCGGGGAGACTGTCATGATATAATCCTCCCGGACCAGGTCACGAAACGTCAGGCTGACAGAAACGACATCAAAGAGATCCGGCCTTTCATTTCCCGTTTCTGCAGCCATTTCGGCTATGACAGCAGCAAGATCCTCCAAAGCCCGTTTACCGTGATCACTCCTGACAGCAAAAATCCATACAAACAGCTGTATGTTGCCAATTGAACAGGCATTTCATAAAGAAAAGAGGAAGTCATGAACTACTCAAAAGATGAGGTGTTACAGTATATCCGGGAAGATGACGTGAAGTTCATCCGCCTGGCCTTTTGTGATGTATTCGGCAGACAGAAAAATGTTTCCATCCTGGCAGACGAGCTGGAACGGGCCTTCGAGACCGGGATCGCCATTGACGGCTCCGCTATACGGGGATTCGGAGATGAAACCCGCTCCGATCTTTTTCTCCACCCGGACCCGGAAACGCTGATGCCGCTTCCCTGGCGTCCGGAACACGGAAAAGTGGTCCTGATGTATTCCCGGATCACACGGCCTGACGGATCCGCATTTTCCTGCGACACCCGTTCCCTGCTGATCCAGGCTATCCGGGAGGCAAAGGAGGCTGGACTTCGTTTTACTTTCGGCGCCGAGCAGGAATTCTACCTGTTTGAACTGGATGAGAAGGGAAATGCGACCGATACCCCCTTCGACAGGGCCTCCTATATGGATATCGCCCCGGATGACCGGGGGGAAAATGTGCGCCGCGAGATCTGCCTGACGCTGGAACAGATGGGGATCCAGCCGGAAAGCTCTCATCACGAGGAAGGCCCCGGTCAGAACGAGATCGATTTCCGCTATTCGGATGCATTAAACGCAGCGGACAATGTCATGACCTTCCAGAATGTGGTAAAGACCGTGGCAAGGCGTTATGGTCTGGCGGCGGATTTCAGTCCGAAACCGCTGGAAGGCTGCCCCGGCAATGGCTTCCATATCAACATTTCCGTTAACGGCAATGATTCCAGCGAACTGTTCCGGCAGATGATGGCCGGCATCTTAGAGCACATCCGGGAAATGACCCTGTTCCTGAACCCCATAAAGGAGTCCTATCAGCGCTTCGGCCTTCATAAAGCCCCGAAATACATCAGCTGGTCTTCCGAAAACCGTTCCCAGCTGATCCGTATTCCTGCCGCTTTCGGTGAATACCGCCGCTGTGAGCTGCGTTCTCCTGACCCGTGCGCCAATCCCTACCTGGCTTACGCGCTTTTGATCTACGCTGGGATTGACGGGATCCGGAATAAACTGGCACTCCCCGATCCGGCCGATCTCAACCTGTTCACCGCCGGTCCCGAGGTCCTGGAAAAATATGACACTCTGCCTTTGGATCTGGCTGAGGCAAAAGCCCTGGCAAAACAAAGCCCGTTCATTAAAGAACACATTTCCCAGGCAATCCTGGATATTTATACACGATAACCAATGGCAGAATAAAAAAGAAAGGAGGAAAAGATCCGATGAGCCTAAAGCAAAATGTATACAGCGTTCTCATTCTGTCTTCATCGGACACGTTCTTTTCCTCCCTGAAAGACCTGATGCCGGAATCGCGGTTCTACCCGATCCAGAGAGCCGGGGACTGCAGCAGCGCAAGCCGCCTTCTCTCAGAGCAGGAATTTGACCTGATCCTGATCAATTCACCTCTGCCGGATGGCAGCGGCCAGACATTTGCCATCGATCTTTGTTCCGACCGCAGCAGCGTGGTCCTGATGATGATCCGCTCCGAACTCTATGAACAGTTGAAAGACCAGGTGATCGATCGCGGAGTCTTTACGCTCCCCAAGCCGGTTTCCAAAAACACCTTCCTTACCGCTCTTGACTGGATGACTGCCGCCAGGGAACGCTTCCGGCACAATGAAGTCAAAACATTGTCCGTCCAGGAAAAAATGGAAGAGATCCGTCTGGTAAACCGTGCTAAATGGATCCTGATCCGGGAACTGAAAATGGACGAACCCCAGGCCCACCGCTATATCGAAAAGCAGGCCATGGACCGCTGCGTTTCCAAAAGGGAGATCGCGCAGAGTCTGATCAGTACATACGGCGGCCGTTCCTGATAATATCTGTCTGAATCCTGTTGATGCAGCGATTACGAACTGCCGGAGATCCCTCCGGCTTTTATTTATGACGCTTCAGGTGATCCAACCGGATGGTATCCCCCCAGTCCGCCACATCCCTGGCAAATGCCTGCGCCGCGGAAGGCGCCGCAGACTTTCTCATCGCCGAAACAGAACGGCTCAGTTCCCGGTAATTAAGGAGCGTTCCTTCCCGGTCACATTCATAATTCACCGCCCGGTCCGCATTGATCCCGAACCTGCCTGCCACAGCGATGGCGTCCATGTTGGCGCCCAGGAACAAAAACTCCCATCCGTATTTTGCTTTCTGCCGCTCCACCATCTGCTTTACTTTTTCATATGTGTAATGGCGGCTCGCATTTTCCATCCCATCCGTGGTAATGACGAAAAGTGTTTTCGCCGGTCGGTCCTCTTCCCGGGCGTATTTGTGGACATTTCCAATGTGATGGATGGCGCCGCCCACAGCGTCCAGCAGCGCGGTGCAGCCGCGGACATAGTACTGCTGATCCGTCATCGGCTCGATGGTGTTAAGAGCCGCCCTGTCATAGAGGACTTCCTGCTGATCATCGAACAGCACCACCGAGATCAGGGCCTGCCCCTCCTCCTTTTTCTGTTTCTCCACCAGGGAATTGAATCCTCCCACAGTGTCTGCTTCCAACCCTCTCATGGAACCGCTTCGGTCCAGGATAAATACCAGTTCTGTCAGATCTTTTCTCATCTTGTATACCTGCCTTTCCATATCTGTCCGATACATGGTGTATCTTGTTTGTTTCCTGTTTTCTGACGGCAGGATATCACACGGTGCAGCAAAAAAGGTCGCCCGACGGGCGACCCTGGATTGTTATCAGATTTGGGGATGTGTATGTTCCTGGCTCTGTTGCTGCGTATCAGGAATCATCTTTCATTTCACAGCACCATAAAGTACTCAGTATGTAACAAATACAGTGCTATGCATGATTTTCAAAATCTGCCTGTATCATTTGCGGAGCTATGCACGATTTTTTGTAATATATTCGAGGGTATGCATGATTTCACTCCTTATTTGGGGGGCAAAATCATGCATAGCTCCATTTTCGTTACACGACATTTTTCAAAATCATGCACAGCCTCATTTTTGTTACACATTTTTCTGAAAAATCATACACAGCCTCGCAAACGATACAACTGCACCAGAGAAACTCCTGTCACGAGATCAGGTAAGGCAGTCCGTGATCTTCCAACTGGATGTCCAGCTCGAACATGTCATAGATCCCGTTTTCGATAAAGAAAGAAAAGATCATGTCCGTCATGTCACAGGGGGACAGCGCATAACCGGCCCGGGCCAGCAGGTCCCTGGTCTCATCGATATTCAGCCGGGCACCGACGCACAGGCACATGGCCGTCATCTTGCTGGGATGGGCATGTTTGTTGTTCTTGATCTTGGAGAAGACTTTTTTGTCAACAATCGCAGTTTTATAGACATCCGCATTGGTCAGTCCCTTGGAGCGAATCAGATACATCAGGTATTCTGAGAAAGTATCTGACAGATGTTTTATCCGCTCCTCCAGTTTGGAATCATATCCGGCGTGAAAATCAGGAACCGGTGCGCTGGCACATACTTCGTCTGGCAGCGGGACGGAACTGCTTTTGTGCGCAGACGTTCTGTCCTTTTGTCTGGGAGCCTTTGACACAAGCGCAGACGCTTTCGGCATAGATGACGCCGGCGCGCCAAGCGGCCGGTTGAACCGGGAAGACTCAACAGCCTCTTCCCGCACCATCATCGCACCGGCAAGATACGAATTCAGATCAGGAGCCAACCGCCTCCCCAGCTGCGCAGCTGCTTCATCGTAGACGACCAGAAAGACCTCCATGGAGTGCTGCAGGAGAAATGCGTTGATCTCGTCCACCGCGATCCGCAGGCCCTCCTCCTTCGGGTACCGGTAACTGCCGGTTGCGATCAGCGGAAAGGCAATGGACCGGCACTTCTCCTGCCGGGCCAGTTCCAGGCTTTTGCGATAGCAGGCACGGAGTTTTCTCTCTTCGCCCCGGTCGCCGCCGTGAAAGGCAGGACTGACGGCATGGATGATATAGCGGGCGGGCAGCGCAAACGCAGGCGTCAGAAAGACGTCCCCTTCTTTCACCCTTCCGATGTGTTCTTTCCGGTAAGCAAGAAGCTGCTCGTATCCGGCCGCCTCATAGATGGCGGTGTCGCAGCCCCTTCCCACGATGGGGTATTCATTGGCAGTATTGACGAGTGCATCGCACTGCATCTTCGTGATATCATTTCGTACGATCTTCAGCGGCATGAAATGTCCCTCTTATGCATCCAACCGGCGGATGGCAGCCATACACCATGCAAATCCTTTTGCGCAGCGGATGTCCGGTTCCGTGAAATGATTGCCCTCATTCCATTCCAGGACATGCTCCACGTTCTGCTCTTTCAGTATGATCTGCTGGGTACGGATGCAGTTTCCTACTGAGGCCATGACTCTGTTTTTCGTTTTTTCTTCTTTCTTTCCGAGGCTGAGATAAATGCATTCTGCCATGGGCCGGTGCTCTTTGGCATACCCGGTCCATCCGGGGAACCAGACCGACGGAGAGGCGGCAGCCGCCGCAGAAAACCGGTCCGTCTGGTATACGCTCCACAGGGAAAAGAACGCCGCCAGGGAATATCCCCCCAGGATAACCGGCGTTTCATCCCCCATACTATATCGTTGCAGCAGGGCGGGCAGCATCTCTTCCAGCACGAAGCGGAGCGTCTCCTGCGCTCCGTCTCCGAAATCCTGGCTGCCGAACACCGCCGGTGCTTTCCAAGGGGACAGATCCTTGTTCCAGTCGTCTACCTGAAAAGCTGCCAGCAAAAATCCCTCGCTTGCCATGGAGGCCAGCACCTGTACTTCATGATCCAGAACTTCCAGGTCGTGGTCGTCCACCGGCTGCAGCAGAAGGACCTTCGGGTCCTCCTGCCTTATCACTGTACAGTGCTTCTGCCCGATATCAAAGGTTTCCTTTTTCATCCCAGTTTTGCAGCAAAATCTTCCATCACTTCAGAGATCTTGATCTGCTGCGGACAGACCTCTTCACAGCTTCTGCAATGCAGGCATGCGGAGGGCTTCTTTTCATCGGGGAGCGTGCCCATCACCATCGGAGCAATGAACCCGCCGCCGGTAAATGCATGCTCATTGTATAAGGAAAGCAGCCTCGGGATATCCAGTTCCTGCGGGCAATGGCTGACGCAGTAATGGCAGGCCGTACAGGGAACGGTCCCGACGGAAAGGATTTCATCGGCGATCCCCAAGAGCGTTTGCATTTCACTGTCACTGAGTTTCTTATCCTCGGCAAATGTCTTCAGGTTCTTTTCCAGCTGCTCCTGGTTAGACATGCCGGACAGGATCATCGTAACAGACGGAATGCTCTGAAGGAAACGGAACGCCCAGGCCGGGATCTCTTCCTCCGGACGAAGAGCTTTCAGTTTCTCTTCGTACTTCGAATCCAGTTTGGCCAGTTTGCCGCCCCGGAGCGGTTCCATGACCCATACAGGGATGTTCCATTCATTTAAGAGCGCCACTTTTTCTTTGGCGTCCTGGAAGGTCCAGTCCAGATAATTGATCTGCAGCTGGCAGAACTCCATGTCTTTTCCATAAGTGTCCAGGAAGCGCTTCAGCACTTCCATGCTGCCGTGGCAGGAAAAGCCCAGATGCCGGATCCGGCCGTTTCTCTTCTGTTCTGTCAGATAAGTGTAAATGCCGTATTTTTCATCGTTCAGATAAGCATCGATGTTCATTTCGCAGACATTATGGAACAGATAAAAATCGAAATACTCCACCTGCAGCTTCTCCATCTGACGTGGGAAGATTTCCTTTACTTTGTCCCAGTTGCGGGGATCATACCCCGGGAATTTGGTTGCCAGATAAAAGCTCTCTCTCGGATATTTGGCAAGGGCTTCTCCCATTACCAGCTCTGAATTCTCGCCGTGGTAACCCCAGGCGGTGTCATAATAATTGATGCCGTTTTCCATAGCGGTATCTACCATCCGCAATGTGGCGGCCTTGTCGATCTTGCTGTCATTTCCCTCCAGCACCGGCAGGCGCATTGCCCCGAATCCCAGTGCGGAAAGCTTCAGATCCTGAAAATCCCTGTAGATCATATATTTCTCCTTTCAAATTCCCATCAGGTATCCTTCTTTGTTAACATAGATATTGTAGCAGAAAACTGCTCCGGTTTCATTATTTTAAAAATACATGTTTTCCTGGGCAATGATTGACCCGGAACTTCTATCGTGGCATACTGAAATCGTCCGGACAGACATAGATCAGAATGGATCCGGACCCATTATAAGGAGGGATAACATGCCTGAGAGACCACACAGCAGAAAAAAGACAATTGCAGAAGGAACCGCAGAAGTAAAGAAAGGCGAACAGATCAAGGATTCTGTCCAGGCAGGGGAAGGACTGGCCTTTTCCAAAGAGAAGGAAGAAAAGGAGGACAAGGAACAATGAAAGGACGTGCGAAACGAGCGGCAGCGATCCTTACGGCCCTGCTGCTGGCAATGCTTCTTTGTACCCCGGCCTTCGCTGCGGGAAATACCAGCGACCAGGATGTAGATACCAGAGTCTCTTCCGATGCCCGTGAAAAATACACCCAGAAAAAAGGCGGCGGCAGGGACAAGGTAACGATCATGATCTATATGATCGGATCGGACCTGGAGAGCCAGAACGGCATGGCGACTGCTGACCTGAATGAAATGCTGTACGCCGCTCCGGACAATGGAAACATCAATATGTTCATCCAGACCGGCGGCTGCAAGAGATGGCGCAATTCCATCATGACAGCAGGCAAGCTGGAACGCTGGAAACTGGACAGCAGCCTGACTTTGCTGGAGCGCATGAAGGGACAATCCATGACGGATCCGAATACGCTGGCTTCCTTCATCCAGTTCTGCGCAAAGGAAGCTCCGGCAGACCGTTATATCCTGATCTTCTGGGATCACGGCGGTGGATCGGTCACCGGGTACGGTTATGATGAAAGATATCCCAACGACACCATGGATATCGGAGAGATCGGAAAAGCACTGAAAAACGGCGGCGTGAAATTCGACCTCGTCGGGTTCGATGCCTGTCTGATGGGAACTCTGGAAACGGCCATTGCAGTCGAGCCTTATGCGGATTATATGCTCGCCAGCGAGGAATCGGAACCCGGCACAGGCTGGTATTACACCAGATGGCTGCAGATGCTGGACAACAATACTTCCACCAATACCCTGGCCATCGGCAAACAGATCATTGACGATTACACCAAAGCTTCCGCATCTATGGGCTACCAGGTGGCAACCACCCTTTCCCTGGTGGATCTTGCGGAACTGAACGGCACCGTGCTGAAATATCTGGGCTCCTTCGGTCAGGAACTGACTCAGCAGCTGAAAGGACAGGATTATCAGTCGGTAGCGACAGCCCGGAACGGGACCCGGGAATTTGCCAAGAGCAAACGTCTGGACCAGGCGGACCTGGTGGATTTCTGCAACCGTCTCGGGACAAAGGAAGCGAAGCTCCTGGCAGCTGCCATCCAGGATGCCGTGAAATACAACCGGGTCAATAACATTTCCAATGCCTACGGACTCAGTATCTATTTCCCGAATTCCAGCCTGAAGTCCATCAATCACATGATGAATCTGTATGAGACCATCGGCATCGATCCCAGCTGGTCAGAAGGCGTACGCACTTACGCAACACTGGAATCTTCCGGACAGATCGTGGCTAACTCCGGCTCTTCCTACGGAAGTTCTTCGGGAAGCCTGATCGATATCCTGCTGGGAAACAGCGGAGGTTCCTCCTACGACAGTGCCCCCTACCAGTCCCAGACCTACGAGTCCTATGATTCCATGGGCGTGGAAGATATCTATGATATCCTCAGCGGAAGTTCCTCCTATTCCTCCGGCTATGGCACAAGCTATGACACCGGCTATGACAGCGGATACGGAGATTCCTACGGAAGCTCCAGCGGCAGTTCCTCCGGGGGCGGTTTCGGTGACATCCTCTCCTCGCTGTTCGGCGGCTACACAACCACTTCAGGAGATACTTACGGCGGCGTTGATTATTCATCCATGATGGGCGGCTATGGAGGAAGCTACGAATCCTCTTATGATTACGGCAGCTACGATACCGCCTCCGACAGCCTGCTGGGCCTTGCAGCGCAGATGCTCTTCGGCCGTGCGCCGGTAGGTTCCGAGACCCTCCGGCTGACGGAAAAAGACGGGGAAGACGTACTGGTCCTCAGCGAAGACAAATGGGAGCAGGTGACGGCTGCCGATCTGAATGTCTTTGTGGACGACGGCACCGGATTCCTGGATCTTGGCCTTGACAATGTGGCCGAGTACAACGAAGAAGGCGACCTGATCGACGCCTGGGACGGAACCTGGCTGACATTGCAGGGACAGCCCTGTGCCCTCTACCCCATCGACGACGAAGATGAGGACGGCAACGGCCTTTATATCACCCACAAGTTCATCCCCGCTTTGCTGAATGGGGAACGGGTAAACCTGATCATCGAATTCAATGAAGAAACCGGGGAAGACAAAGTGCTCGGAGCACAGAGCTCATCTCCGACCGGCACGCTCGGAAAAGGTTTCAAAGAAATGAACGGCGGCGACATCATCACGCTGGTCTGCGACTTTTATGATTACCAGGGCAATTTCCAGGCACAGTACACGCTGGGCGATCCCATCATGGTTCCGGAAGACTGCGTTCTGACCATCGCCAATAAAGAACTGACCGTCTCCGAAGACATGCGGATGCTCTACACCTACCGTCTTACGGATCTGTACCAGGCGCACTACTGGCTGCCGATCAAGGAAAAATGATCGTTTTAAAAAAGTCCGGGGATCTTTTGATCTCCGGACTTTTTTTCTTCCTCTACTCAGCAGTCCTGATCCTGGTAAAATACTCCGTCTCATTTTCATGGTGGATATACGCGCCGTTGTTCAGCTGGACTTTCAGGCTTCCCGCATTGTCTTTGTCACAGGAAAGATACGCTTCCTCAATCCCTTTTTCCCTGGCTTTTTCAAGTACCATGGCCAGCCCTTTTGTGGCATAGCCTTTTTTTCTGTATTTGGAGGAAATGCAGAATCCGATGTGGCCTGCCCCTTCCCGCAGAAAATCGTTCAGATAGTGCCGCAGGTTAAATACCCCCACATAGTCTTCGCCGTCAGCCAGCACATAGGTGGTATCCGCGACGAAGTTCTCCGGCACGCATTTTCCTTCAGACCAGTTCCTTTTCTTTTCGATCCATTCCAAAAACTGCTCATAGCTGTAACCATAAACGTTATTCATATAGCCGTGGTCATTTTCCGGGAAGGTCATGTATAATTCATATGTTTTCCGATAATCAGAATCCTGTACTCTGATCAGCTCCATTTAAATCAGCCCTTCTTTCTGTGTTTCAGTCTGGTAAAAAGCAGATATCCTCCGATCCCCGTCACAGCGCCGATCAGCAAGCCACCCATGACATCCGTGGCATAATGCACCATCAGATACACCCTGGAACAGCCGGACAGGATCGCAACGACCGGAAAGATCCATGCGACGGCTTTTGCCGGCGTTTTCTCCGATGCCGCATGGAACAGCAGCAGTACCGTTGCGACGGCGGAAAAGGTTGTCGTATGCCCGGAGGGAAATGAATAGGAAGATCTCGTCTGTATCCCCACATTCTGATACCATTGCCGGAACAGGACATGATCCTGCAGCGCAGTATATGGCCTTACACGGCATACAAGAGGTTTGATGATCCCGTCGGTCAGCAGATATCCTACAGCGATCGCAAACACAAGTGCGGGACCGATCCGCCTGGTTTTCGGCAGCAGACACAATACCGCTAATAAAACCGCCCCTGCAATCAAAACGATATGACGATCCAAAGAAAACAGGTTCGCTGCCTTTGTCAGAAAATCGCTCTGCATACTGCCGAAGAAAGCAAAACATTTCATATCAAAATCTGCGATCCATTCAGCGATCAACTTCCCTGCTCCTGTATTCTAAAATTGTCTGAAGAAGCCCGACGGCGGGTTTTCATTATTGTATCATACTGTGCATGAAAATCCATTTATTCTATGTATGAATAAATGTACACTTCATATGCAGAAAAGATGAATATTTACGTTGGTTTCGTTGACTTTTATTCCCTGCAGAGGTATAAAATTAGTATGTTGTCTGGTCTGAATACCGATAGGACAATGGCTTGAAACAGGTACTTACAGGATCGGTTTAAGACGCTCATCAGATCATCTCTTCTCATCTGACCTGCGTTGAGATTCTCAAACAGGATTTTCCAAAAAAACTCAATCATCAATAACACTTTTTAACAATCTTTTTTAGTTTTTCAGTAATAGCTGTATTTGATCCTTCATTTTAATTTGGGTAACAAGTAGTGTGACTTAATATATGGGGTTCGTAAAGGGTATCATACCCTCAGTCGTCCCCGGAAAATGGGGTGAATGGTTTGTCTATTAAAGAAGGAAAAGCTGAAATCGGGCTGGGAATTTTCTTCACGGTCATGGGGATCGTATTCCTGGCAATCATCATTCCAACACAGATCAAGTATGTAGAGGGGGCGTATCCGCAGCCGCGCTTCTTCCCTGATCTGATCTCTGCGCTCACGATCGTTCTGGGCATTTCTCTATTTATCCAGGGGTATCGTAAGAACAAGGCAAATAAGGAAAATCAGGAAACGTATACCTTTAAATGGCATGAAACGCGCCTGGTTCTCATTACGCTCGGGATCATCATCGCCTACGTCGCTTCCATGTACTTTGTTCCTTATCTGCCGGCTACCGTCGTTGCGACCGGTGTCCTGGTGACGGTATACGGCCAGAGAAAGATCTGGAAGATCATTCTGACGGCGCTGCTCGTTCCGGGTATCATCTATGTGGGCATGACTTACGGATTGATGATCCGTCTGCCCTGACCTGAAGGGGGGAATGCATTTTGACACCAATTGGAATGCTGTTTCAAGGGTTCTTGTCAGTGCTTCAGCCGATCAATCTGATCTATGTGATCGGCGGTGTTGTGGTCGGTATGGTGCTCGGCGCGATCCCCGGCCTTACCGCTACAATGGCGATCGCACTGGTGATCCCGCTGACATATTATCTTACGCCCACACAATCCCTGATCATGCTCCTGGCTGCCTATAACGCCGGAACATTCGGCGGATCGATCTCCGCCATTCTGATCGGAACGCCGGGAACGCCTGCTGCCGCGGCAACTGTTGCGGACGGTCATGCCCTGGCGCGAATGGGAAAACCAGGAAAAGCCATTAAAACGGCTCTGTTCAGTTCAGCCTTCGGATGTCTGTTCTCCAGTATCATCCTGATCCTGATCGCACAGCCCATCGCAAAATATGCATTAAAGTTCGGTCCTGCAGAGTATTCCGTTCTGATGCTCTTTTCCCTGTCCATCATCGCCTCCGCAGCCGGCAAATCCATGGCCAAAGGCCTGATCGGAGGATGTATCGGCCTGATCTTCGGCTGTGTGGGAATGGACCCGTCCTATACGATCCCCCGTCTGACCTTCGGGGTTCTGAAGCTGAGCAGCGGCATCGATCTTGTGGTCATGCTGATCGGCGCCCTTGCATTAGGTGAAATCTTAAGCCAGGTGGAATCTGTGGCGAGCGGAAACACCTCCGCCCAGCTTCCTCCTATGAAGACCAAGGACGATAAGAGCTTTACCAGGACAGACCTGAAATCCACGATCCTCCACTGGTTCCGTTCCTCGGCGATCGGATGCGCCATCGGAGCCCTGCCCGGCCTGGGGCCGGCGCTTGCCTGCTACATCGGCTATGACGTCGGTAAACGCCGCAGCAAACATCCGGAGAAATTCGGCAAAGGTTCCGTGGAAGGCGTCGCCTGCGCAGAAGCGGCCAACAACGCTGTCTGCGGCGCCAACATGATCCCCCTGCTGTCCCTCGGCGTACCCGGAGATACCGGTGCCGCGCTTCTGATCGGTGCCTTTATGGTGCAGGGACTTACGCCGGGACCGCTGGTATTCCGCGAGTCACCGGAAACAGTCTATAACGTCTACGCAGGATTGATCATCTGCAACCTGGCACTGATCCTGGTCACATTGCTCACCTGGAGGATCTTTACCAAGATCTGTTCCCTGGAAACCACGATCATTTATCCCTGTGTTCTGATGTTCTGCGTTGTGGGTGTTTTCGCATTGAACAGCAGCCTTACCGATGTGTGGATCATGCTGTTCTTCGGAGTGCTCGGGTATCTCCTGAAAAAGTTTAAATTCCCGATCGCGCCGCTCCTGATAGGATTTATCCTGTCGCCGCTGTTTGAAAAGAATTTCCGGCGGGCGCTGATCCTCAGCAACGGAAACTGGGGCGTGTTCTTCAGCTCTCCGCTCTGCTGGATCTTCTGGGCTATCACGGCGCTGTCTGTTTTCTATATCCTTCGCAGCAAGCGAAAGGACAAGAACCTGACTGACGGAATGTAAGCCTGTTCTGAGCGGATATTCTTAATACGCTTTAAAAACAATTTTATATAAAAGGAGGGTTATTTCATGAAAAAGACCAGTAAAATCATTTCCCTGCTCCTTGGTGTCATGATGCTGACGACCATCGTCTTCGCTCCTGTCGCAGGTGCAGCGGAAGCTGACTACCCGAAGGGCGCCATCACCATGATCGTCAACTACTCCGCCGGCGGCGGCACGGATCTGGCAGCACGTGCTCTGGGCGATGCTGCAGCCAATATCCTGGGTACCGCGATCACAGTCAGCAATGTAACCGGCGGTTCCGGAACAGTCGGCGTTACCGAACTTGCCAACAGCAAAGGAGACGGCTATACCATCGGCGTTGCCACACTCTCTCCGCTGGCCCTTGTTCCATGGCAGCTGGAGGTTACCTATACGCCCGACAGCTTCAAATACATCTGCGCTTTCGGACAGTATGGCTATGGCATTGTGGTAGCAGCAGATTCTCCGTATCAGACACTGGACGACATCATTGCCGACGCTCAGAAGCAGACCCTGAATTTCGGCGCTACCGGTTATCCGCAGCCCTTCACCATGGCAGATCTTGGCGGATTTACCAACGCCAGCTTCAACTATGTAAACTATGCAAGCACCACGGACCTGATCACGGATGTTCTCGGCGGATTCGTACCCTTCGCTATGTGCGATATGGCTTCCTTCGCAGCTTATGTAGAGAGCGGCGAAATGCGCCTTCTTGCTTCCGGTACGGATAAGCACTGGGATGTAGCTCCGGATGTACCGACACTTCAGGAAATGGGCTATGACACCACCTGCAATTCCTACATGGGCTTGTGCGTTCCTGCAGAAACTCCGGATGAGATCGTAGAGATCCTGCGCGATGCATTTGCCAAGGCTTCCGAGGATGAGACCTACAAAGAGATCCTTGAGAACTGCAACCTGACCTGGGCATACATGACAGGCGAAGAATATGAAGCAATGGTCCGCGAAATGTATGATGAGTTTGGTTCACGTCTTGCGGAATCAGAAGAAGCTGCTGAATAAGGCAGTTGATCTCAGACAGGCAAAGGGGCAGCATTTCGCTGCCCTTTTTTTTATATTGGTGGTCTTTGCTTACCGGGACTCTTTATAGAGATTCTGCTCTGTTCTCATTTTTGTCATCTGGCCGAATTAAGAACACCGGGTGTTCTCTATTTCAAACATTTTAAAATAAAAGAATACAGAGTGTTCTTTTTTTCGGCAGTTCTGATATTTGAGAACAGCCCATATATTCTTGAATTGCAGATAATGCCCATTTGAGAATATTTTATATTCTTTTTTGAATTGAATCTAAAAATAGAGAACACAAGGCCTGTTCTTTAAATATGAAAAACGGCTTATAAAGAACACTTTGTATTCTCTAATCTGGGAAAACTCCAATTGGAGAACACCTGGTGTTCTCATTTTCAGAAAACGGCCAATTCAAGAACACCCAAAATAGCTGTGCGATACGCTAAAACTCCAAAAGCCTCCGCATCACGGCAGGATATTCCATGCTGCCAGATAGATGGCGTACCACTCCTCCCGGGAAAGAACGATCTCGCTTGCCTTGATCATCCTGATAAGCCGCTCCTCTTTCGAGGTTCCCGCAAGGACCTGCATGCCGGCCGGATGGCGCAGCAGCCATGCCAGGGAAATGCCCGCCTTGTCAGTGTCATATTTTTCGGCGAGCTCTGCCAGCTTCTCATTGAGTTCCGGATAATCCGGGCTGTCGATAAAGGCCCCGTCATGAAGGCTGATCTGGAACGGTGACCAGGCCTGCAGCGTGATATCATGCAGTCGGCAGTAATCCAGGATCCCGCCGTCGTGATCCACGGAACCCGGCGTTTTCATATTGGCTTCGATGCCGAAGGTGATCATTCCGGAATGGACAATGCTGCATTCCATCTGATTGATCACCAGGTCCTGCTCCACATATTTCTGCAGCAGCGCGATCTGCCCCGGAGTATAATTGGAAACACCGAAATGACGCACCTTGCCTGCCTGGAAAAGTTTGTCAAATGCTTCCGCCACCTCTTCCGGTTCGATCAGCGCATCCGGCCGATGAAGCAGTAAAGCATCCAGATACTCTGTCTGCAGCCTTTCAAGGATCCCGTCTACGGCTTCCAGGATATGGTCCCGGGAAGAATCAAAAAAGCCCCTTCGGATCCCGCATTTGGACTGGATGATCAGATCTTCTCTTTTCAGGGATGTCCTGGACAAAGCCATCGCCTCCCCGAACACACTCTCTGATCTTCCCATTCCGTAGATATCGGCGTGATCAAAATAGTTCGCGCCATTTTCCACCGCCGTATGAATGAAATGATTCATCTGCTGCGCATCAAAGGGCTGAGCGGTAAATCCTGCCTGTCTCATACATCCTACAATAAGTGCAGGCACTTCCTGCCCTGTTTTCCTGATCTTAATCTTCTTCATGTCTCGTCCTTTCTGTCACGTATCGTAAATCATCCTGCAAGCTGCAATCTGCATTTATTATATTCTATTTCAGGGGGAAAAAATACGCAAAACCTTAGTATTTCCAGGTTTTGCGTATTTTGTGGATTTATTGTCTGATCTTACTTGTTATAGCTGTTGTCTGCTACGCTTCCGTCATCGGATGCAAGACCATCAAATTCATCCTGATCACCGATGATCAGTTCCTGGAAGCCTTTTCATTTATGCATGGCGGCAAGCCATTCAAATCTGGTCACCGGCTTTCCGTCCAGAAGGACCGGTTTTCCATCAAAATCATAATTACATTCGTTATTGAGTCCCAGCGGCCAGCAACCGTGATTGACCATCCGGTTCAGCGGTGGCCGGTCGTCGATATAGGTGAAATGCGTGTTTTCAGCCCCGGCAGCCATCAGCCGTTTATAGGTCGGTACGCTTGTGATCTCAGGGTCAACGACCATGTCCGTCATGGCGTGCAGGAACCAGATCGGCACATCTTTGATCTGCTCGATCTCTGCGTCGGAGATGGTATTGTCATAGAGAGCTTCACACATCGGATAACCTGCCGCAAAATAGTCCGGATGATCGACGATCTGCCTCATGGCCATAAATCCGCCGTTGGAGCATCCGCCGATATAGATCCGCTTCGGATCCACTTCATGTTCTCTGACGAATTCATCGATCAGGGCAAACAATGCTTCCGAATACATGCTTTTCCCGGTGGTGCCATACTCATGGGAACCGTCATCCATCCACATGGTGGGACAGGTGGGAACCAATACCCAGGCGCCGCCCATGAACGTCTGTACCGGATCAGACGACAGTGCCGTCACGCGGTTTCCGAGATAGGAAACCCTTGGATCTTCCCCTCCTTCACCCGCGCCATGGAGCCAGATGATACAGGGCCGTTTCCCGTCACCCGTTTCCGGGGTATAGTAACTGTATTGCAGGGGAAGCGGTTCATAGGAAGAGACTGTACTGGTATAGTGCTCTGCCTCCGGACAGTAGATCTGTCCCGGTTCATCAAATACCATGCCCGACAGATCTCCGATCATGTCCGTCTGCGTCACCCGGTAAAAACTGTCTACAAAGAAGTTTCCGTCTAATTCTCCCACCAGAGCCCTGGACTGAATATCCTCCATATCCATTTCCAAAGTGATAAAGGATCCCTCCAGAACGGGATTTCCCTTCTCATCCGACGGATAAGCTGCGATGATCGTCCGGTATCCCTTCGTGATGACCGCGCACGGGGCGTTCCATGTGGGTTTTACAAACAAAAATTCTCCTTTTTTGTTTTTCCGTTCCACATATACCGAAAATTTATCCGGAGACACATCCGCGATCTTCACCTTCTGCGGCAGATGAAGGATCAGCCTGCGGTTCTGCGCTCCGTCATCATTGACCGTCCATTCAATATCATATTGATACATACCTTTACTCCTTTATTTCTGTTGGTTTCTCGCTTAAGCCCATCTTATCAACTCCGGACCGTCATGACAAGGATTTCCCGGCCGGATCCTGCACAACAGCGCTGTACTTTTCCGCTGCCATCACGTATAATACCTCTCACCGGCTTTCAGCTCCCTATGTCGCAGCTTTCCTTTTACAGCCGGATCTATTACATTCATTTCGAGGTATCTATGGATCATCATCACAACAGAGGAAACTTTAAAGGCTCACTGGGATTCGTCATGGCAGCAGCCGGCAGCGCCGTAGGTCTCGGCAATATCTGGCGGTTCCCGTATCTGGCAGCCCGGGACGGTGGGGGACTGTTCCTGGTGGTTTATATCATTCTGGCGCTCACCTTCGGTTTCGCCATGCTGACCAGCGAAGTCGCCATCGGCCGCAAGACCCGGCAAAGCCCGCTGACCGCCTACCGGAAGCTGAATAAACACTGGGGCTGGATCGGCATTTTCTCCTGCCTGGTCCCCTTCCTGATCATGCCATATTACTGCGCCATCGGCGGCTGGGTGATCAAATATTTCGTGGCTTTTATCAGCGGTCACGGATTGGAAGCGGCGCAGGACGGGTATTTTACCGGATTCATCACAGGTAATTATGAGCCGATCCTGTTTTTAGTGATCTTCCTGGCATTCTGCGCTTTTGTCATTTTCAACGGCGTTTCCGGCGGCATCGAGCGTTCTTCCAAGATCCTGATGCCCATTCTGATCCTGCTGGTCATCGGCATCGCCATCTATTCTCTGACGCTGCAGCGTGCGGACAGCAGCGGACAGATCGTATCCGGCATGGACGGGCTGAAGATCTACCTGATCCCCAGTTTTGAAGGCGTGGATCTGAAACAGTTTTTCCATATCGTCGTGGATGCGCTGATGCAGCTGTTCTACAGCCTCAGCATCGCCATGGGTATCATGATCGCCTACGGATCTTATGTTCCGGACCGTACCAATCTGGGACGTTCCATTAATCATATCGAGATCTTCGATACGGTGGTAGCGCTGCTGGCCGGCGTCATGATCATCCCGGCAGTCTATGTGTTTATGGGGCAGGAAGGAATGGCAACCGGACCATCCCTCATGTTTGTCTCGCTGCCGAAGGTATTTGCCGCCATGGGACCGGCCGGCAATGTGGTAGGTACTGTGTTCTTTGCCATGGTGCTCTTCGCTGCGCTCACCAGCGGGATCTCGATCATGGAAGCGGTGATCTCCAGCTTCATGGACCGTTTCCATCTGTCCCGTAAAAAAGCAACTCTGGCTGAGTCTTTATGCGCGCTGGTCATCGGCGTGGTCGTCTGCCTGGGCTATAATCTGCTGTATTTCGAGCTTGCCCTGCCCAACGGAACCACCGGACAGGTCCTGGACATCCTGGACTACATCAGCAACTATATTATGATGCCCGTCATCGCATTGGCTACCTGTATCCTGATCGGCTGGATCCTGAAGCCGGACAGTGTCATCAGCGAAGTGACCAAAAACGGAGAATCCTTCCGCCGGAAAGGATTGTACCGCATCATGATACGCTACATTTCCCCTGTTTTTATCGTGGTGATCCTGCTGATCTCCCTGGGGATCTTATAAGCTGCCGGATTGATCGCGATACGACTTTTTTTATCATCGGCAAAAAGATATAATAGTATCAGACAGATGGTCTCACAAACAGTCAATTCTGCTCGGTTTTTCAGGAAGGAGAACAGAAGAATATGATCCGTAAGACAGCAGCAAAGCTCATGACCATGATTCTTGCATCTACAGTGATATGCTTACTTGTTGGAGGACAGGCCGCGATTGCATCTTCTGTTCCCGATGAAACTGAAACTGTGGCAGAAGTGCCGCAGAACGGCATTCCCCTGGTGATCATCCATATTGACGAGAGTGAAGAGGCCATTGCCGCGGCAAATGAAAATGACCCGAAACATGAGTATGGCACTGTGGAGCAGATGAATGAAAGCGATTTTCACACTGTCAGGTGTATCGGCAATCTTCAGGTCATCGTGCCGGATGGATTTGAAGCAGAATACGGTTCCGCCGAAGTTCCTTCGGATCCTGCAGAGCTGAAATACATCCGCGGCAGAGGAAATATGTCCTGGTGGATGAGCCACAAAAAGTCTTACAAAATGGAGTTTCCTGATGCGCTGGACTTCTTTGGCATGGGCGCAAGTACCGACTGGGCGTTGATGTCCAACAGCATGGACAGCTCATTTCTGTTAAACAGGATCACATACTGGCTGGGAGATCAGATCGGTCTTCCTTATCAAGTCCAGCAGATCCCTGTGGATGTCGTTATGGTCGGAAGCGTAAGCGGCCGGAAATACCTTGGCAGTTATACTCTGTGCGAGACAGTACGTATCGATAAAGGCCGGGTTAACATCCCGAAACTGAAGAAATCTACAGAAAGCGAAGACCCCGGCGAAACCCCGAATATTACAGGAGGCTACCTGCTTTCCTATTACTCGGAAACGCAGGACAGCGATAAACCGGAAAACACGGTCTTTGAAACCGGATCCGGAATCAAATGGATGAGCAGATCCCCGGAATTTGAAGACGGGGAACTGACGGAGGGACAGCAAAGGCAGCGTTCCTATATCCAAAACTTTATGCAGGAACTCGACGACCTGATCGTAGGATCTGAAACGATCGACGAAGAGACACACCGGAAGATCGCGGAACTGATGGATATGGACTCCGCCGCCGACTATTGGTGGATCCAGACATTTTCGTATAATCCGGACGCCTTCAGGACTTCCAGTACGTATCTGTACAAGACGCCCGACACAGCCTCGGAAAAAGGCAAACTCTGCTGGGGGCCGCTGTGGGATTTTGACGGCGGATACTTTTTCGGCAGTGATACGGAACTTGGTGCCCGTACAGGCATCAATAACACACCGGATATCTGGTTTGATCAGCTGCGTGCGAAAGATCCTCTGTTCGTGGAACTGCTGAAGGAACGTTGGCAGGATCCGGAAAACGGCATGAATGTTAAACTGATGGAGATCACCAGAGAGGGTGGTCTGCTCGACCGGTACAGGGATGAGATCCGCGCTTCCTGGGAAGCAAATGAGCAGGAATTATTTGCGGATCTCGACCCGGAGTATGCAGCAGATTTTGATGAAATGGTCGAGCTGATCCGAAAATGGATCAATGCCCGCCGCGAATGGGTAAATGATAATCTTGATGCTCTTGATCAGGTGTTCTTCCAGGTCACATATATGGTTGACAAAGAAGCGTATGCATCCGACATTGTCAGAGGAGATACGAATATCCTGATCAATGATATGCCGGAACCGCCGGAAAAGGAAGGCTATGTGTTCGTTGACTGGCTGGAGGAGGGATCCGGAAGATCCATCTTAGGATACTTCATCGAAACAGACACCGTCTTTACAGCTGAATACGTTGACCGGACCACGATAACAGAACCGGAAGAGATCTTGTTCGGACGAAACGAAGATCAGGTAAGTCTGGATGAAGGATTTTACTGGATCCAATACAGCGTCGTTCCGGAAGGCGCCATGGCCGGAACGATCAAATGGTCATCTTCGGATCCCGATGTGGCTGTCGCCGACACAGAATTTATAGAACTGACGGGGACAGGCGATGTGACGATCACGGCAACTTTATGGAACGGCGTTTCTGCCTCCCTTACGCTGCACGTCACAGAACCGGAGGCGGCAATGGGGGATGAATAAAAGGATCTTATTTTATGATTCTTTATTCAACAGATTGTATTTCTGCTTCATAGGAAAGAACCGGCATCATTCTGAGTACCGTCCAGTCTGCCATCTCAATTGTTCCTTCATATTCATTCCATCTGGGATTGGCGATAACCAGAACACTTCCCTCTGTAAGCCCTTCATCGCCCATGAAATTCACGATCATACTGTCTTCGCCGTTTGCAGAAAATAGATTCACCGCACCTGTTTCATCAGCTGCAGATGCCAAAACAGGATTGAAGATCGTCTGGATCTTCACAAGCAGCATACAGTCACCGCATTCCCCTTTGGCATCCAACCACTCTTGTATCGTAACAAATTTCATATCATCAGCGAAAGAAATCCCTGCGATCGAAACGATAATACACACAACAAGCATCAGTATTGCAAGCATCTTCTTCATTGTTAGTTCCTCCATTCTACTTTTGTTATGATATGTATTGTCCAAATGCGCCTTATTTCTCCAACTGCAAATAGCAGGATGATCCCTGCCCTTTCTTAATCTTTTTCGAAACAGACAATGTCCATACGATCATTGATCCTGTCGATCCGCCCGGTCTGATGGTAGCCCATTTTCTCATATAGATGAAGATTCCCGGCTTCCTGCAGGATCGTTTCCAGGCACCAGTGAGAAGACCCGTAGATCTGTTCTGCTGCTGTAATTGCAGCCTGTGCATATCCCTTGTTTCTATGCTCCGGCATGATCCAGACAGGAGAGATCCGTTTTCTGCTGCCGTCTTTCTTGTCGACGATCCGGATAGCGCCGACAGCTTCATCCTGAACAAGGATGAAATAATACGTTGTCCACGGCTGCCGGTATCTTGCCAGGACTTTTTCAAAGCCCTCAGCAGCAGGACTCGTTTCATAGTCCCGATACTTTTCCAGAAGATCTGAAAAAGCTCGTACCTGCATCTCCCATATGGTTTTCATATCATCTTCTGTCGCTTTTTTTAAAATAAGCATACCTGAATTCCGATCCTGCTATACTCTTTCAATGATCATTTCTGCCGAGCCTTCTTCAAGAGAGTTGTGTTCATCATAGTGGATGTGATCTCCCGGCGCTCCATCCGCAAGCGCCGTAAGCTGCTTTGCCAGCGAGAGCATTCCCTCCCTGTTTGCAGATATCACGATCCCTCCGTTTTCAGCAACAGCTGTAATCTCAAAACCATCGACCCATTCAATTTTCATGATCATCCTCCCCGTCTATATAGTAGGTTTCCCTCTTTACAGGTCAAAGATACTCATCTGCGGATATTTCTCCGGCAGGTCATTCATAAACCGGAAACAATCCTTCGGGCTTGACAGGATGTTGTTTGCCTTACAGGTTTTTTGAACTAATTCTTCCAATTCTCCGGCTCTGGGACTCGGCAGTTCATACGCATTTCCATAGCGTTTGATGTAGCGTTCCTTCATCCCCGGAAAATGCCTGTCAAGCGCTGCATAATAATATTCCCGGTCGCCGTCTCTCAGCGTCAGCCCCATGCCAAAATCGATGATACCTTTTACACCAACCCGGATGCATTCATTGAGAATAGGCATGATATTTTCTTCCGTATCATTGATGAATGGCAGGATCGGTGTCATCCACACAATAGTAGGAATTTCCCTTTTCTGCATTTCTTCCAGTACTTTTATCCGCTGTTTTGTATTGCAGACATTCGGCTCCAGTACCCGGCACAGATCATCATCCCAGGTCGTGAGTGTCATCTGCACCACACACTTCGCAGATCGGTTTATCTCATCCAGCAGATCGATATCCTGAAGGATACGATCTGATTTTGTCTGTATCGCAGCGCCAAAACCATATTTCAGAATGATCTCAAGACACTTCCTTGTCAACCGCAGCTCTTCTTCACAATGCATATACGGATCCGACATGGCTCCGGTACCGATCATCCCTTTCTTTCTTTTTGAACGCAGAGCAGACTCCAAGAGTTCCGGAGCATTTCGCTTAACTTCTATATCTTCAAAAGGATGCGTAAATTGATAACACCGGCTGCGGCTGTCGCAATAAATACAGCCGTGGGAACATCCTCTGTATATATTCATTCCATAATGTCCGCCACTTCCGGTCAGCAGCCCTTTCGCATCCACAAAATGCATATGACAGCTCTCCTTTATTCTCCTCAGATCATTTTATAGAGCTCGTAACAGTTGTGCCCCTTCGGAACGTCTTTGAGTTCACCTCTGAGCAGATAGCCGTTCTTTTTGAAGAAATCGACATTCCAGTCGCCTGCGCTTGTCAAGATCATCGTCGTACCGTTTTCCTTTGCCAGTTTTTCCACTTCCTGCAAAAGATATGTGCCCAGGCCTTGATGCCTCAACGGCTCCTCCACAAACAGTGCATCGACGAAGCCATATGCGCCTTTATGAACGTCCGCGATCACGCCTGCCGCAAACCTGCTGTCTTTGTCTGTAAGTTTCTTATAAAAATCAACATTTTCGTATTTCGGCTCGTAGGCTTCGTCGTATTGGTCAAGGCCGTCTTGGATCACATCCGCGTCGTCCTCATTGCCGATGGAAACCTTGAGCCGCGTACCGCTGTCGTTTGTCGGCACATAGTTTGGCGTGTCCCTGTCAAGGTACTTGACCAATGAATAATCGATATAACCGTTTGCCTTTTTCAGAGTTGTAAAAACCGTATAGCCGTGTTTTTCATAGAACGGTCTTGCCATATAACTGGCAGTGCCGAGCGTTACGACCCGGCAGCCCTTCTGTCTTGCAATACGCTCGACCTCGCGAATGATCATGGAGCCGATCCCCTGATGCCGATAGCGTTCATCCACCCAAAGTTCTTCAAGCAAAACTCTCAACCAGTGGTATTCGTATGCTTCTGCAATGCATCCGCCGATGATCTCACCATCTTCGTTCTCGACTTTGAGAACGAATTCCTCGACCTCCGCATCCACTTCATGCGGCACGATTTCATTAATTTTTTCGCCGATATATGCAGCTTCTTCTTTTGTCAGATTCTCGATCCTATAATCCATTTATTCTTCTCCACTAAACCCGGGACATCGCTTTGAATGTCAACGGCACAACCGAATTAATCCTGGTGGATAAGCTTCATTACGAACAGGCTGCTAGCTGATGTCCCCATTTAAAACGCCATAACTCAACTGAACAGCCATAATCCAACAAATCTACAGATCTTTTCTAAAGCAAATGATCCGATTGGCTTCCTCAAATCCCAGAGCCATATGGAACCTTATACTGTACGCATTATCAAGTTCACAATCGCTGGCGAATTCGGTACAGCCTTTTTCTCTTGCCCATCTCTCACATTCTGACAACAGTTCTGCGGCAAAGCCTTGTTTCCGATATCCTTCGGCGACAAAAATGCCTTCCAGATATCCGACAGGTGAGCTCTTTGTTCCTTCCACATAATCGCGGCGCAGCTGACACTGTGCAAAAGCGATCGGCTTATCATCAACATATTTGATAAAGCAGACAGTATCGTCATTCATTACCAACTGGCGAAACTCCTCTGTCAAATCCTCCGGAACATGATCCGGCCACATTTGAATTGCCAAATCTGCAAGCACTTCGGCGTCTTCAATTCTCACTCTTTTAATCATAGACTTATCGCTTTTCATGAATTCATGTTTCTTAGCTCATACGGTATTGAAATGAAATCTTTCTATTGGCGGGACAAGCAGCATACCGTCTCCACATGGGTCGAGGAAACAGTATTGATGTCAGATTGCCCCTGTTCGTTCTCGGAAACAAATCGACTGAGTGCTCCTGTCCCAGCTACTATCAATAGTTCTCGGAAACAAATCGCCAATTCAAAATGATCCACCAAGATGTAGCGATTAAACTGAAATTTATCTCTCCGTCGCAATGAGCGAAAACTAAAACTTATCTCAGTACTTCTTAC
>R26__coassemble_306_pt1 | contig 32186 bp, 30 predicted proteins | sample R26__metabat2_high_PE_046 | metagenome-assembled genome bin R26
TTATTGTATCAGCAAGACTGCCTGTGCCGCAATACCTTCTTTTCGTCCGGTAAAACCGAGCTTTTCTTCCGTTGTTGCTTTGATGCTGACGTTATCCATGGCGATGCCGAGCGCATGGCTGATGTTCTCACGCATTTCATCTATATAAGGCCGCAGCTTCGGAGCCTGAGCGATCACAGTCGCATCGATATTTACGACCTCATAACCGGCTTCCCGCACACGCTTATTTACCGCCTGCAGAAGCACGAGGCTGTCCGCCCCTTTATATGTCTCATCCGTGTCCGGGAACAAAAGCCCGATATCCCCCAGGGCAGCTGCCCCCAGCATAGCGTCCATGATGGCGTGCACCAGCACATCCGCATCGGAATGCCCATCCAGGCCCTTTTCGTAAGGGATCCTGACTCCTCCCAGGATCAGATCTCTGCCCTCCGCCAGTCTGTGAACATCATATCCCTGCCCAATCCTCATGGTTTATCCCTTCCGTTTCCACAGTCTGCTCCGGAAACATCTTTGTACCTTTTGTCAGCTGCACTTTACTCATTATACACACCTTTTCAGTTTTTTAAAGGCAGAAAGGCACAGACCTGTCAAAATACTTTATTTTCCGGTTGACATCAGAAATAAAATTTTATATACTTTGTTGGCATGCGGCAAATGTATGCAGACGAAATATGGCGAGATAGCTCAGTTGGCTAGAGCACGCGGTTCATACCCGCGGTGTCGAGGGTTCAAATCCCCCTCTCGCTACTGCAAAAATCCTCTAAAATCAATGATTTTAGAGGATTTTCTTTTTACTTAGAATAAGGCCGCCAAAAACAGGATTTCGCACCTGTGATCCCCGGGAATCAGGCACGCCTCTTTTTTAGTTCTTTTCCAGTGCACGGATAGCTCCTGCCAGGAATTCCGCTGTTTTGTCTACTCCTCCAAGCAAAGAGCAGTTAATGGTAATCGCATAGTTTTCCGGATCACACCAGCGTTTACAGGTGAAGAAAGAGTAATAATCCTCCCGCCTGCGGTTTGTCTTTTTGACGAGTTTGCCAGCTTCTTTTTCATTCAGGTCCGGATAAGCCTCCATGATGTTACGGACACATTGTTCCTCATCGTCTGTCACCAGGACACTGAGGACATCCTTCCGTCCGGCCAGATAGTAGTCGGCACAGCGGCCCAGCAGAATGCAGTTTCCTTCGTCAGCCAGACGATTCAGGATCGTGCCTTGAATTTCATCCATAGCACGGTCCAACGGGATCACGTCAAAAGAGAGTTCTTCCTGGATTTTGCTGAGTTTTTCTATCTCTGCCAGAGATGCTTTGCCCTGCCCTTCGTCATAATAGCGAAAGGTCTCCTCCTTCATGTCAAATTCGCTGTTTTTCACAGCTTCCGTAATGATCTCATCGTCACATAAGCGATACCCCAATAATTCTGCCAGTTTTTTTGAGATAGGCCTTCCTCCGCAGCCGTATTTTCCTCCGATAGTAATGACCATACTTGATTCCTCCTATAGATATGATTCGTGCTAAGTGATCATGGAATAAGCGCTCCCGCATACCATTACGCTTTTGGTATTCGGTTTGATATGTTCATACTGTAACAATGCAGTATGTCTTTGTCAAGATTACGGCCGGCAGCCGGTCAGATCTGCAAAGGAAAAAATACCGGGGGATCACCTGATCAGAAAGTGAATATGAAATCTGAACTTTCTGATCAGGTGATCCCCCGGCCTTAATTATCTGTACCAGATCTGATCCGGTATTATTTGCTGTTTGCAGCTCTGACGCAGCACATTACGATGTTGCCGACCAGTTCGGAGACCGGTGCAGAACGTGAGCAGTCAGATGCGATCTTGCGGAAGCCCTGAATGAACGGTCCCGGAGCATCTGCATGAGCAAAGAACTGGACCAGCTTCACGCCGATGTTGCCGACATTGATATCCGGCCAGATGATGATGTTGGCTTTGCCGGCTACTCTGGATTCTCTCTTGACTTTCTTAGCTGCTACCTTCGGGTCGATGGCAGCATCCAGCTGGAATTCTCCGTCGATCGCAAGGTCCGGACGACGTTCATTAGCGATCCTGACAGACTCTCTGACATCATCCACCATCTCATGCTCCATACTTCCGTCTGTAGAGAAGGAAAGCATTGCGCATCTCGGCTCCCAGCCGAACAGTTCCCGGACGGTATCGCAGGAAGCGATGGCGATGGATGCTCTTTCTGCCGGATCAGGCTTCGTGCAGACGGCACTGTCGCCGAACAGCAGGTACTGGCCTTCGGATCCGTCGAATCCTGGAATGATAAAGAGACCCGTGGAAGAAGGTGTATCGATGCCCTCTTTCAGTCCGATGATGGTCGTCGCAGCGAGGATCACATCACCGGTGGTATGGGTAAGACCTGCAAATGTAACGTCCGCAAGGCCGATGCACTGCATCACCATCGCGGTATACATCGGGTCTTTACTCTTTCTGTTGAGTGCCTTGATAGAAAGAACGTCTGAATATTCAGCGATATATTTCTCGAAGAATTCGTTTTTCTTATCTGCATCCGCATTGTCAAAGATCTCCATGCCGGAGATATCAACGCCTGCTTCCTGAGCTGCCGCACGGATCGCTTCCGGATCACCTACAAGAAGTGCCTTGCAGTATCCGCCGTTCACCGCTTCTCCGACTGCCTGCATCATCTTCGGATCATCTGCTTCCGGAAATGCAACAGTCTGCGGATTAGCCTTTGCCTGTTCATAAATTTTTGCCATTAAATCCATAATCATACTCTCCTTTAATCTTACAAACAGCCTGGCAGATATTGTCCGCCAGGCTGTTATCTGCAGTTACTGCATCATCGGTATTTCGCTGAATTATTCGTCGCAAAGCTCAGCAATGTATTCTGCTGCATCTGCAAAAGTAGCTTTTCTGTTGAACTCCATGTAAGGAACTTCTACGTCAAACTCATCCTCTAATGAGGTGGTAAACTGTACGATATTAGCTGATTTGCAGCCAAGATCCTCTTTGAATCTTGTCTCCGGTCCCAGTGTAGCGGGATCAAGGCCAAACATCTTTGCTGCTTTTTCTACAAGAATCTGAATAACCTGCTCTCTGAATTCCATACTTTTTTCCTTTCGTAAAACAGCTGTTTATTTCATTAACATCATAACAAGCATCTCAGCTACATGGATACCTGTATTCTTGGGTGCTCTCAGTGTGCCGGGCATGAAACGAATGGAATCGCCTGCATGAAGAACATACTCAGTATTGTCATTGCCTACAGAAACAGTCATCTCACCAGCCTGGATGTAGTAGCACATCTCCAGTGTAGCTTCTGCCATCTCAGCGCCGCCCTGGGGCAGGAAATGGGAAAGACCAAGGGTCAGCTTGCCGCCTTCAAGATCATCAGCTGTATGAAGACGTGTGCATCTAACATCATAATGTCCTGCCGGGAAATACTGGAAAGCATCTTCTGCTTTGGTTACTTTGTAAAGTGCCATAACTAAAACCTCCTATACATCAATTGTTATCAAACAGAGTTTAATCCGCTTTCGAGTGTAGCATAGATGTGCGAAATATGCAATTAAAAGTATTACTGTGAATACATTTTAAACATTGCCGAAGGATCCAGGATCCCGTCAATAATACCGATGGGTCAGATCGCTCCTTACATATCCGGATGCCCCGTTGGGCAGATAGACCCGGTACCATACATGAAGAACCCCGTCAGAACCGAAGCCATATCCATTCTCTCCATAATAGGTCATTGGCAGATCATGGGATACGGTGACGACAAGGGAAGAGTTGTAGGTCGGCGCAGACCGTACATTCAGTTCATCCCCGACCGCATACAATGTGATCCCGCTGCTCTGGTAATAACTTCCTGTAACATAGTCTCCGGAGACTCCGAACGTGATCGGCTGGCCCGGTGTTTCATAGAAAGTCGTGTTATTATAAAAGCTGTCGTATTCTCTCAGGATAAGTGTCTGTCTCAGAGATACCCAGCCTGTGTATGCGCCATAGGAAGTGCATCCCCAGAAAAACCCGTCGTATGGATTGTAAGACAGATTGGTAATATGCAGGATCTGCCCGTTCGGGATCTCATACCACGCACCATAGTTCAGTCCCGGGCCTGTCCGGAAATTCAGGGAACCACCCTGCGCGCTGACTATGACATAAAAATCCGGAGCCTGGTATCCGTTCCCGATCAGGATCTGGGTCTGCCGAAGGGAAACCCATCCGGTATAGGCGCCATAGGAGGTATACCCCCAGAAAAAACCGTCATAGGGATTGTAGGCAATATCTGTAATGAACAGGATCGTTCCGTTATAAAGATCTGTCATGACTATGCTGTCTGTTCCTGCTCCGGTACGGAAATGGATACTCCCTTCCTGTCCACTCACCTGAACATAAAACATCGGAGCATGATAATACCCTGTCACGGCATCTGCATAAACGGTCTTTGCGAACGGCGGCAGAAAGACCAGCATACTGAGAAGGACTGCCGAAATACAAACTGTAATAAACCTTTTCATAACTGTTCTCCTTTTGTCAAATGATCCTATATGATTTTCCGCAAGGGCCGGATCAGGAAATGATACAGCGCCCATGCCGCGGCAAGTGAGACTGCCATAGCGATGATAAAGATCCATACTTCCGGATAGGTAAAGCCGATGTAGCTAAAGATCACTGAGACCAGGTTCCCTCCCACATGGAGCGCAATGCAGGCCCAAAGATTCCGGATCTTATCATATACCGCACACAAAAGCAGTCCGAACAGGAATGCAAAGATCCCCTGTGCCAGATTAAAATGATAGATCCCGAAGATCGCGGAACTGATGAGCGCCGGCAGCCAGAAACCATTCAGGTAACGCCGCAGGCGGTTATACAGGAGCCCTCGGAATAACAACTCCTCCGACAACGGCGCCAGTACCACGGTCTGCAGAATGACCAGGACAGGGCTGGCGGCAAAAACTGCCTCTTCGATCTCGGAATAATTGCCGGCAAGACTGTCTACTCCCATCAGCGTGACTAACGCACTGAGTCCATGGGAAGCCAGAACTCCGATCAGGGCCAGCAGCGCTAAGTACCCTGGTTTCGAATAGATCCATTCCGAAACATCCACATAATCCTTTTTATAAAGCCTGTAGAATACAGGGATCGTGATCACCAGAAAAACGACTGCCGCGATGGCCTGTGTATTGACCGCCAGAAAGGATTCCGGCTGTGATACCGCAAAAGCAGAAAGAAGATACTCGGCAGCCCAGACGATCAGTACATCCATCAGAAAATACAAAGCCAGCGGATACAGGATCATAAACACTTTATAAATCGTACTGTCTTGTCGGTTCATGTCATAAGCTCCTTACTTTTCTTCGGTCAGCCAGTGAATGCATTCTTCCACATGACGGTCCCAGAAATCCCAGGTATGATCCCCCGGATAGGTGCGGAATTCATTGCGAAAACCACAATGATCGAGGCAGTCCCGGAACCTGGTATTATCCCGCACCATATGATCCTGGTCCGCAATGATCATCAGCATGTCCGGAATGTCCTTTCCTTCCTTTGCTGCCTGTTCCGCCATGGTATGAAGATCCAGTTCCGATCCCGCAAGCACTTTCCAGGAACCGATGACATATTCCGGATCGACTCCCATGGCATAGGCAAAGCGGGCGGTAAATTCAATATCAGAGGTCGGAGACATGGCAATGACTTTGGAAAACATTTCCGGGTGGATAAAACCTTGCCGTAAAGCGCCGTATCCTCCCATGCTGATGCCCCAGATATAATTGTCTTCCCGTCTGTCAGACAGCGGAAAGAGCGCCCGGACGAATCCCACCAGCTCTTTGCTGATAAAATCGGAATAAGGAGCGCCGTAGATCGTGTTAACATAAAAATTATTGCCGCAGCTGGGGATGACCAGTGCGATCCCGGCTTCCTGGGCGATCCTGGTAATACTGGTGTTTTCCACCCACTGTTCGCCGCTGTCCATCATACCGTGCAGAAGAAACAGTGTTTTAAAGGGAGAAAACGTATAACGTTTTCTGAAATCCGTTACCGGATGCATAAAATCCTCCGGGTTGGGAAGGAACACTTTGACATTTACCTGCGTTCTGAGCAGGATGGACTGGAATTGACAATCTAAACGGATCATGATGATGCAGCCTTTCCCTTATTTATTATGACCGGTTTGCCCGGATGATATCATAGGTTTCCAGCTCTATGCCCAGATCGACATAAAACAGCTGTCTGGGATGAGGGCAGGAGGAAATCGGATGATGCTCCTCGTCCAGCATGTCAAGGACCTCTGCTGTGATATTCCTGCCATCCGGCTTCATGACCTCCACCGTATCACCGACGCAGAATTTGTTTTTCTGCTCCAGCATGTAATATCTCCTGCCTTCCGGACTGCGATACTGCTTTTCCCCATCGGCCATCCCCAGATAGGTCCACTCCTTCACATAAGTAGAGGCATCATAGATCTGGGATGTCTCATCCGGCTTTCCGAAGAAAAATGCTGTCGTGTACTCCCTGTAAGTGCATTTTGCGATCTCCTCCCTGTAAAAAGGAAGCCGTTCTCTGTATCTCTGCGGATCCTCGCAGTAATCATCGATCGCCATCCGGTATGTCCGCCCGACGGCCGCAACATACAGGGCGCTCTTCATGCGGCCTTCTACCTTGAAACTGTCGATCCCCGCCTCTATCAGTTCCGGAATATGCCCGATCATGCAAAGGTCCCGGGAATTAAACAGAAATGTTCCTCTTTCATTCTCTTCCACCGGCAGATATTCGCCCGGTCTTGTCTCTTCCATGACGGCATATTTCCACCGGCAGGGATGAGTGCAGTCACCCTTGTTGGCACTGCGTCCTGTCATAAAAGCTGACAAAAGGCACCTGCCGGAATAGGAGATACACATGGCGCCGTGGACAAATGTCTCGATCTCCATGTCTTCAGGGATCTTTTCCCTCAGTTCCCGGATCTGCGCAAGACTCAGTTCCCTTGCGCTGACAACCCTTTTGGCCCCCAGATCATGCCAGAACCGGTACGTTCCGTAATTGGTATTGTTGGCCTGGGTACTGATATGGATCTCCACTTCCGGAAGGATCTGTTTTGCCAGGAGAAAGATCCCCGGATCGGAAATGATCAGAGCATCCGGTTTCAGTTCCTTCAATTCCCGGAAATACACTTCCGCTTCTTCCAGATCTTCGTTATGGGCTAAAATGTTGGCCGTCACATAGACTCTGACATTTCTCTCATGTGCAAAAGCGATCCCTTCTCTCATTTCCTCAAAGGAAAAATTATGGGCATTGGCACGCAGGGAAAAGGCTTCTCCTCCGATATAGACGGCGTCTGCGCCGTATGCCACTGCCACTTTCAATACAGGAAGCGAACCGGCAGGCATCAGAAGTTCCGGTTTCTTATGTTCTCTCATGACTTGGATCAAGCTCCTTTTCTAATGCTCAAAATGACACCGTCTCCCACAGTGAGCAGACTGGTCTCGAAATCCGGGGAATGCTTCATTTCCCAGATAAACTCCCGCATCCTTTCATGGATCGTTCTCTGCCGTCTGGGCGTCAGATACCTGGAGCGGATCAGTTCCCCATCCTGGAGCACATTGTCCGCCAGCAGTATACCGCCTTGCGGCAGGAGCCGCCTGATATCGGGAAGCATGGAAATATAATGCGCTTTCGCCGCATCCAGAAAGATGAAGTCAAAGGGACCTTCCAGTTCTTTCAGCACATCTGCCGCATCCGCTTTTATCAGTTTGATATTGGCATGTCCTTCCAGGATCTTTTCAGCTTCCCGAAGCCGCGGCTCATAGTTTTCTATGGTCACGATATCCGTGTGATCCAGACAGCTGTCCATGAACAGGGCGGAATAACCGATCCCGGTTCCGATCTCCAGGATCTTCCCGGGATGAACGGTACGAAGGAGTACCCGCATAAACGGCTCTATTTCCCTGCGGATCACCGGAACGTTTTTCTCTTCCGCATAGGACCGCAGCGCTTCCAGTCCGGGATCCCCCTCCGGTTCGATCGAATAGATATAGGTTGTAATGTTCGGGTCGATGATCATTTTAAATAATATAAGGATTGCATGGCCGTTGAACGCCTGTGCAATCCTGTATTCTTGCAATCTGCGGAACTTATGTATCCGCTATGGATCAGTCACTTCCGTACGTATACCCGGACAGGATATTGATGATCTTTTCTGTGCTGTAGCAGGGACTCAGTTCATAGGTTCCCTCTACATAATCAGCGTCATAGAACCGGCATCTGATCCGGAAGATCAGCTGGTTGTCTATGATCCCCATACCTGCCAGATCCTGCGCCAGCTGTTCATCTGTCAGGCCTTCCGTGACAGTATATTTCATTTTTGAATAATCACTGGAATTGATGGGAACATCATGGCAGATCTCTCTGGCGGCAATAAATCCAAATACACAAAGAGCGATCACCAGCACCAGAGGGATAAACCTCAGAGGGCTCTTCGACGGCATATACCCATAATAATATCTGCTGTCGCGGTCCTGGTCATACTCCCGTTCCATTCTGCGGCCTGGTCTGCGTTCCGGACGGAGATCAGGATCATAGGCATCCGCCCGTTCCCTGGTCCTCCTTTCAGAAGTCCTGTTCTGCGCCTCGGTACTCCGGCGCCTGCGCGGTTCGGAACGTTCCTTCCGGGCAGAACGGGATTTTTCTTTCTCTTCGATAAACTCTTCGGGATCTACATCGGTCTCCTGCGCAGCGCTTTGAACCGGCAGTACCTCTTCCTCAATACGGGAGGCTGCTTTCCTGACAGAATCAGCAGTTTTGGAGGCCACGATCGTTTTTCCCGGAAAAAGGACAGGTTCTTCTGCTTTCTCTGCCGGAGCAGCAGTTGCGTGTTCCTTTTCAGTGATTTTTACTTCCTGCCCTGCAGGTTCCTGCCTAAGAAGGCTGTTTCTGGCATCCCGGATCCCGGACAGTTCATCCAGGTCTTCATCCATACCCATATGGAACAGAGTCGTCCTGACTGCCCTGGCTTCCGATACGGAAACAACCGTTTTATCGGTAACGGCATCGCGGATCCTTACGATATCTTCTTCCGGTCCGTCAGTCTCTTGCTGTGCCAGACCTGCCGCATCCCAGACGGCCTTCATCTCTTCCAGAGAAGTGATCGTCTCTTCCGTCACCGCATCCCTGATCCTGATGTCATCTTCTTCCGGTTCCTCCGGATCAGCTTGTTTTTCCTGCTCTTTTGACTTTTCCTGCACTTCCGGATCGTCCGGATCCGCAGGCAGCGGTTCCCTAAAGGCAGCCCTGAATAACTGCGTATCAGACAGATCGTTTACGATATATTCCTCATCGGCGCTTTCTTCCCGGTCCTTTTTTTCACCGGGCGGCATAGCCACCTGGGTATCGACGGCGCCTTCGGCAGAATATTTATTCTCCCAATCGTCATCCAGGTATTTTGCAGCCCAGCTCATATCCACGACCCTGGATGCCTTTTTGGCACCCTGGTTTTTTCTGTCTGTTCGCTTTCTGGTTTCTTCCATATACGTTCCCAACCTTGCTGTCATGCCGGCAGAAGATCCTTGCGTCAGCCCGGCACATCAGGTCAAACTTCCAAAATAAAAGGCAGAACCATCGGGCCTTTTCTGTCCTGGACCCTGGTATACTTGCGGACTGAGTCCCCGATCACCATCTTGGCTTTGCCTCTGCTGTAATGATTCTTCTCCAGATAATTTATCAAATTATTATAGATGATTTTCTTTATTTCATCAAGGATTATATCCAGGTCCCCGTCATAGACCCAGCCCCTGGTAAATACCTCAGGCCCGGATACGATAAGATTGTTCTCTTTGTCGACGCACACGGAAACGATCAGTACGCCTCTTTCCGACAGGTCTTTCCGGTCCTGGATCACTGTCCGCCCTACATCTTCCACACCGGAGTTATCTACATAGATACCGCCGGCCTGGACGGTTCCGGCTTTACGGGCAGAGTGTTCTGACAATTCGATCACATCTCCGGTTTCCGCCATAATGATATGTTTGCTGTCATAGCCCATATCCAGGGCGATCTGACGATTGGCTGCCCTGTGCCGGAATTCTCCGTGAGCCGGGATCACATATTCCGGCTTCAGCAGGGAATAGATCAGTTTGATCTCTTCCTGGCAGGCATGGCCGGAAACATGGGTCTGCTGGAAAATGACCTTCGCGCCCATCTGGGCCAGTTCGTTCATGATATTAGAGACCGCTTTTTCATTGCCCGGGATCGGAGAAGAGGAAAAGATGATAATATCATCTTTCTGGATCTCGATCTTTTTGTGGTTCTTGGACGCCATCCTTGATAAGGCGGCCATAGGCTCTCCCTGGCTGCCTGTTGTGATAATGGTCAGTTTGTTGTCCGGGTAATTCTTCATCTCGTCGATAGAGATCAGCGTATTGTCCGGAACGGAAATATACCCCAGTTCCTGCGCTGTCTCAATGACATTGACCATGGAACGGCCCTCCAGGATCACCTTCCGTTTGTTCTTGTATGCCGTGTTGATCACCTGCTGTACCCTGTCCACATTTGAGGCAAAGGTAGCCACGATGATCCTGTTGCGGCTGTGCTTGGCGAAGAGCATGTCAAAGGTCTCACCCACGGTCTTTTCCGACATGGTGTAACCGGGCCTCAGGGCGTTGGTGGAATCGCACATGACTGCCAGGATCCCCTTCTTCCCGAGTTCTGCCAGTCTCCAAAGGTCGATGGCGTCTCCGTACACCGGCGTGTAATCCACCTTAAAATCTCCCGTCTGCACGATGGTTCCGGCAGGACAGGTGATCGCCAGTGCCGCTGCATCCGAAATACTGTGATTGGTCCTGATGAATTCGATACTGAATTTACCGGCTTTCAGCTTATCCCCATAAGTTACGACCCTGGTCTTTACCAGTGTCTCCATCCCGTGCTCTGCCAGCTTCTTCTGGATCAGGGCAATGGAAAGCTTCGTTCCGTAAACGGGAGCATTGACTTCCCGCAGGATATAGGGAACCGCTCCGATATGATCTTCGTGCCCGTGGGTAATGTAATATCCTTTTACTTTCTGCTTGTTCTGCTTCAGATAGGAAACATCCGGGATGATCAGATCGATCCCCAGAAGAGAATCATCGGCAAATGCCATGCCGCAGTCCACCACAATGATGGAATCCTCATATTCAATGGCGGTCATATTCATTCCGATATAATCCATCCCGCCCAATGGAATGATCTTCACTTTATCGGCAAGTGTCTTTGCTTTTTTCTTTTTTTCTGTCATATGTAATATTTCTTACGAACGATGTGTTACTGTTCGATGTCGACATCTTCCAGAAGTTCTGCAAAAATATCTGCAAGCGCTTCCAGTTCCCTGTCGTCTTCCACAAATTCATAGATGGCTTCTTCCGATTCCGGATCGGAAACGTCTTTCAGGATATAGGCGTCCGCCTCCTCTTCCCCATCCGGCGTATCCGTCACCATGATATAGTGAATATTGCGCAGGGTCGTCTCCTCTATGATATAAAACACATCTTCCTGTCCGTTCTCATCCTTAAAGATGATCTTACCTTCCTTTTCCATTGTTATTCTCCTGTATTGATGACATGTAGTCTTCCAAGATATACGCAGCAGCGATCTTATCGATATATTGTTTGCGCTCCGTCCGCGGTACTTTCATTTCCTCCAGGACCTCATCTGCAGCAACAGTTGTAAGCCTTTCATCCTGCATGATGACAGGGATCTTCAGCCTATTTTCCAGTTTTGTCTTGAATTCCAGCGATTTACAGGCGCGTTCACCGACTGAGCCATCCATATTGAGAGGATAGCCCAAAATGATACTTCCCACCTGGTATTCCTGCACGATCTCCTCCAGGCGGGCAAGCGTTCTGCGAAGTTTCTTTTCAGATTCTCTGGTTATTGTTTCCAAAGGCCAGGCCGTAAATCCGAGAGGGTCGCTGAGCGCCACCCCGACAGTCTTAGCCCCGTAATCAAGACCCATGATCCTCATGAGAGTCACCTATTTCAGCTTGTTATCGATATAGAATCTGACAGCTTCCTCAATAAGCTCGTCTCTCTCCACCTTGGCAATAATACCTCTGGCGTTATTGTGGCTGGTGATATAGGTAGGATCTCCCGACATAATGTAGCCTACGATCTGATTGACAGGGTCGTACCCTTTCTCTGCCAGTGCTGCGTAAACACGGGCAAAGATCTTCTCGGTCGTGAGAAGCTCTTCCTTCGGAATACTATAATGTTGTGTGAATTGTAAATTATTATTGGCCATGACGTGATTTTACCTTAAAATCCGCGTAGTTGCAAGCTTTCTTGTTTTTCAAGTTCCCAAAGCGCCTTGCATTCTGCAGCTTCCCGGTTTTCCTTACTGCTCTTTTTCAGTCCTGGGGCGTATGATGCTTCCAAATCAGCATCCAGCGAAATTAAGGATACTTGACTATTCTCAAAATCAACATCTGACAAATTTAAGAATAGTCCACTATTCTCAAAACCAGCATCAGGCAGATTTAAGAATACCCTACTATTCTCAAAATGAACATCTGACATATTTAAGAATACCCTACTATTCTCAAAATCAGCATCTGGCAGATTTAAGAATACTTGACTATTCTCAAAATCAACACCAGGCAGATTTAAGAATACCCTACTATTCTCAAATACAGCATTTGGCAAAAATAAGAATACATGACTATTCTCAAAATCAACATCAAACAAATTTAAGAATAGTCCACTATTCTCAAAATCAACATCAGGCAAATTTAAGAATAACCTATTATTCTCAAAACCAGCGTTCAGCATATGATCCCGTCATCCGCCGGGGCGCCGCAAACGATCAGCATTCCTCAGCCACCAGCCCCCCGTTCCGGAAATCTTTCGGAACAACCGGAACGATACGGTTCAGCATATCCTGCCCTTCCTGTACCGGCAGCAATATCCTTACATACTCAGGCGTATAGCCTGCGAGGAACCGACCAGCTGGTGTACGGACACATTCCTCTGCCAGGATATGGCAGGTTTTTCCGATCAGACGGCGCTCATACTGTTCCCGGATCTGCTCTCCCAGAAAGATCAGCCGCGCAGCCCGTTCTTCTCTGACCGCTCTCGTGAGCTGCCCAGGCATTTGATCCGCCCGGGTCCCTTCTCTTCTGGAATAGGGAAATACATGGAGTCTGGAAAACCCTGTTTTCCGGACAAACGCCATGGTTTCATCAAATTCCTCTTCAGTCTCTCCCGGAAAGCCCGTGATGATATCTGTGGTGATCCCGGCTTCCGGAAAATACTCCCGGATCATCTCCACAGCCTCATAAAACTCCTGTGTGCTGTAATGCCGGTTCATCCTCTTCAGAACAGTATCGCTACCGCTTTGCAAAGACAAATGGAACTGGGGACAAAACGACGTGACACAGGCAAGTCTTTTGATAAAAGGCTCTGTAACGATCCCTTCTTCCAGGGAGCCCAGCCGGATCCTTTTGATGCCGGAGATCCGGTCCAGTTCTTCCAGCAGATCCGCAAGATCTTCTCCCTTTTCTCCATCGATCCGGAAGCTGCTGATATCGATGCCGGTCAGGACGATTTCCTGATATCCCGAGGCAGCAAGATCTCTCACTTCCTGAAGAATGTCCCTGCGGTCCCTGCTTCTTGACCTTCCCCGTAAAAAGGGGATCAGGCAGTAGGAGCAGAACCGGTCGCAGCCGTCCTGAATCTTCACATACGCCCTGACATGACCTTCCTGCCCGGAGGTGATATTCTGCTTCTCATACTCCCGGCACCCTGACAGATCCTTCACGACCGTCCGGCCTTTCGCCAGTTCCTGTACAAGGGGCAGGATCCGGTTTTTTTCACTGTTTCCCACCACCAGGTCCGCCATGGTCTCCTGAAGAAGCTCTTCTCCGGCTTCCTGGGCATAGCATCCGGTCACCACCACCAGTGCATGAGGATTTTTCCGCTTGCATCTTCCGGTCATCTGGCGGGATTTCCTTGCAGCTTCCGCGGTCACGGCACAGGTGTTGATCACATACACATCGCAGGATTCCGAAAAATCCCCGATCTCATAACCGGCGGCCAGGAACTGTTCCCTGATCGCCTGGGTCTCATATGCATTTGTTTTGCAGCCTAATGTATGAAAAGATACTCTCATGTCAGATCTCTATGACCTCAACAGTATCAAGCGCTTCCCTGTACAGTTCTTCGATCACGCCTTCCAGTTTGCGCTCGGACCTCACGATCCGGTCGAGTTTCGGCTTTGTAACGGGATGTTTTGCCACAAAGATCGTACAGCAGTCTTCGTATGGCAGGATCGAAGTCTCATAGGCTCCGATCTTCTCGGAAATAGCCACGATGTCCAGTTTGTCAAAGGCGCATAAAGGCCTGTAAACAGGCATATGACAGACCTCATTGGTCACCAGCATGCTCTGCATGGTCTGGCTGGCAACCTGGCCGATGCTCTCTCCTGTCACGAGCCCTAAGGAGCCTTCTCGTTCCGCCAGCTCCTGGGCGATCTTCATCATATACCGCCGCATGATAATGGTCAGTTCATCATGCGGACACAGTTCGTAGATCTTCATCTGGATATCGGTAAAATTCACCACATGCAGTTTGATCGGTCCGGAATACCGGGAAATGATCTTCGCCAGATCCACCACTTTCTGTTTCGCACGCTCCGAAGTGTACGGAGGCGCATGAAAATACACGGCATCCAGGCTGACGCCCCGTTTGGATACCAGATACCCGGCCACCGGGCTGTCGATCCCGCCGGACAGAAGCAGCATTGCTTTTCCGGAAGAGCCCACCGGCATACCGCTTAGTCCTTCGATCGCAACGGAATAGATATTGATATCCTTCGGACGGATCTCAATATTCAGCATGACCTCCGGGTCGTGCACGTCCACGTGCAGTGACGGAAACGCATCCAGCAACGCCTCCCCGATCAGGATATTGACTTCCATGGAATTCAGAGGATAGCTTTTCTCCGCCCTGCGGCAGTTGACTTTGAAGGAAAATGCCTTTTCCTCCCCCTCCGCAAAATAAGTCCGGCGCACAAATTCGACCACCTGCGCCTTCAGCTCTTCAAACGGGACCGGCTTCAGCTGCGTCACCGGACAGATCCAGGCGATCCCGAATACCTTGGTCAGGGCATCTATAGCCTCTTCATAATCCTCTTCTTCATAGGAAATATAGATCCTGCCGTCGGCTTTGCGCACCTCGCAGGGATGTGTCATTTCTTTTAAAGCGCTTTTGATATTGCGTACCAGCATATCTTCAAAGATATACCGGTTATTTCCTTTTACTCCGATCTCCGAATACTTGATCAGCAACTTTTCTGTCATCGGCTGTTTCCTCCGTGGTTCCTGTTTTCTGCACTATATATTAAATCTTAGCCGCTTTTTTCTCAATCCCTTAAATGAGTTTGCATCTCAACTGCCGGTTGTTTCGATCCGAATATGCTTCGCTTTGCACGCAGCTGGTTTTCTGCTAAACTCCGTTCAGACAGCTGTTAAAGAAAACATATTTCAGAGAAAAGAGGTGCAGATAAGATGGAAATCGGAAAGAAGATCAAAGATTTCCGGATGCAGAAAGGGATCACGCAGGAAACTCTGGCCGGTATTCTGGGCGTCAGTTCCCAGGCGGTGAGTAAATGGGAGACCGGACAGGCACTGCCGGATATTCAGATCCTTCCGGAGATCGCAGTGTACTTTGGCGTAACGATAGACGAACTGTTTTCGATGGATGATGACAAAGAATTTGACAGGATACAGAATATGCTCTGGGACGAAAGAGACATAGGCGCGGAGGAGCAGAACAAAGCTGAAAGATGGCTTCTGGAAAAAGCAGGAAACGGCTATCGCCCTTCCGACTGTTATGCCCTGCTGGCAGATATGTACAACCATTTAGCCCGGGAAGCGCACAGAAAAGCTGCTGAATATGCCTGGGAATCCCTGCAGCTGGAAGCCGGGGAAAAGGATGCTTTCTGTGAACTGAACGAAGCCATGGAAGGATATACGCCTGACTGGTGCGCCAGAAACCACAACAGACTGATCAGCAGGCTGAAAGAGTATCTAAAGGCACACCCGGACAGCTGGAAAGGCCATCTGTGGCTGCTGGACAATCTGATCGACGATCACCGCATGAAGGAAGCAGAAGAATATGCTGAAAGACTGGCTGCTATAAATGACACTTATCGCGTGCTCCTGTACAAAGGCCTGATAAAATGGCATTCCGGCGAAAAAGACAAAGCCCACGAGATATGGAAAGAAATGGAACAGACATTCGGCGATGAATGGCAGGTACATCTGTGTATGGGAGATGTCATGGCAATGGAGGGTCTTTATCCTGATGCGATAGCGCACTACAGAAAAGCCGTCAGTATCCAGCAGGCTCCGAGATATGTGGATGGGTATGATTCCATGGCCCATATCTATGAGATCACAGGGGATAAGGACCTGGCAGTCAGGGTCCTGGAAGAAGAACTTGCCGTATTAAAAGAAGAATGGGATACTGTTTCCGGCGAAACAGCAGACAGCGTACGGAACTGGATCAGAAGACTTAATGCGAAGTGAACCTCCGGAGCACTTCATAGGTTTCCCTGACCTTTTCCAGGGTATAATCCACTTCTTCTGCCGTATTATATTTTGAAAAACTGAAGCGGACAGTACAGTCCGCTTCTTTTGCGGAAAGACCGATGGACTGCAGAGTTCCGGAAAGCCCCGGTTTGTTGGAAGAGCAGGCAGAGCCGGAAGATACGCAGATCCCCTTCTCCTCCAGCGCATGGAGCATCACTTCGCTCTTTACGGGATAGAAGGTTGCGCTTACGATATGCGGCGCGCTTAATGCTCCTTTATGGCTGTTCACCCTGATATGGCAGCCTTCGCTGCGGTTCTTTGGATTCGCGGCGCTGTCAGAAGCAGTTTCTACTTCTTTCGCATAAACGGACAGCCCGTCGATCAGGCGGTCTTTCAATCCTGTCAGATACTCTGCATTCGCAGACAGATCCTGATAAGCATTTTTAGCCGCTTCGCCCATCCCTGCAACGCCGGGAACATTGCCCGTTCCGCTGCGCATGCCCTTTTGCTGACCACCTCCCAGGATCAGGGGATTCAGTCTGACTTTTTCATTTTTGTACAGAAAGCCAACACCCTTCGGGCCATGAAACTTATGGCCTGAAACGCTCAGAAGATCGATGTTCATTTTTTTCGGAAAGACCGGATATTTTGCAAAAGCCTGGATCGCATCCACATGGTACAGACAGGAAGGGTTGACTGATTTGATCAGTTTTCCGATAGCCGCCACATCCTGCACGGCACCGATCTCATTGTTGACAAACATGGTCGTAACCAGGATCGTATCCGGCCGTATGGACTTTTTCAGTTCTTCGAGCGAGATATGGCCGTCGTGATCCACCGGCAGATACTGGATCTCAAAATGTTCCCCGTCGGGACAGACAAACTGCTCCAGGTATTTCAGCGGTTCCAGTACGGACGGATGCTCAAAACAGGTGGAAATGATATGCTTTCCTTTCCGTCTGTTTGCCATGGCCGCTCCGATCAGGGCCATATTATTGGACTCGGTACCTCCGGAAGTGAAAATGATCTCCTTATCCTGCACTTTCAGGATCTTTCCAAGGATCCCGGCGGCATCCTTCAGATACTGTTCGGAGGCCACGCCTTTTACGTGTTTGGAAGACGGATTTCCAAAATCGGTCCGCATGACCTGTTCCATAAGCTCTATGACTTTGTCGTCGACCCGTGTTGTCGCCGAATTATCAAAATATACGTCCAAATCTGATACTCCTGTTTTTCTGTCAGATCTTCTGTGCCGCAGTGCCTCTCCAGTCCCCGTCTGCCTCAATGTCTAAAAGACGCAGATCAGGATTGGAAACCAGGGCGTTTCTGACTTCTTCTTCCTTATAATCGATGATCCCGGAGGCGAGAAAGATCCCTCCCGGTTTTAAAAAGCGGTGGACGATCCCGGACAGAGGCACGATCACTTCCGCCAGGATATTGGCCAGAACGATATCGTACGCTCCACCGGATAGCTTTTCCTGCAGTGCCTCGTCTTCCAGGATATTGGCTGTTTTCAGACAATACTGCGCCCCATCCCGGCAAAGCTCCGCACAGTTCAGATCGAAGTTTTCCAGTGCGACGTTAACCGCCTGCTCATCGATGTCGATAGCCGTAACGCTTGCCGCCCCCAGTTTCAGTGCAGCTATGCCGAGGATCCCGGAACCGGTGCCCAGATCCAGCACTTTATCTCCCGGCTTTATATACTTCTGGAGCGCCTGAAGACACAGCCTGGTCGTTTCATGGATCCCGGTGCCGAACGCCATTCCCGGATCGATCCTGATGACCGTATCTTCCTTCATATCATCCGGGATCTCTTCCCAGGTCGGTATGATAGCGATCCTGCCGACGCGGAAAGGTTTAAAATATTCTTTCCATTTATTGTTCCAGTCCTGGGTATCCACCCGGCTGACTTCCAGCGTTACAGGCTCGATGCCGAACAGCCGGGCTGCTTCTTCCAGTCCTTCCATGACTTTTGCGGGGTCAACCTGTGTTCCCAGGAATCCATCCGCTTCATTGGCAGAAGAAGGAGAATCCCCGGTTCCTACGCCTTCCGGGATAAATCCGTTCTCATCCAGATAAAAACTGACGCAGGCACTTCCATCGTCCTCCGGAAGTTCCTTTACAAAATCCGCATACATCCGGTTCAGTTCTTCATCTGTAAGCTGGATATTGTTCTGGATCTCCACGTCGGTGATACCGTAATCCATCAGCACGGCGCACACCATTTCCGAGTCTTTCGTTGTTGTCCTGATCGTATATTTATTCCACAGCATATATTGTAAAACTCCTGATAATGATTTGGTTAATATGCTACAGAATACTCCTTATTTTTTCAAGCTTCAACTGAACAATCCTGTTTGACATACGTTATCTTTACTAATATAATATTTTTGTTAATCTATGCGTTATCATGAGATGCACAGATGTTTATGATCGTGCGTAATACGTAAACGCATGATCACTATTTCTTAGAAAACGAGGAGGAATTATCGGTATGAAAAATTTACAGGCAGATGTTGTCGTCATCGGAACAGGTCCTTCCGGACTTGCAGCTTGTGTGGAAGCTTCTGAAGCAGGAATGAAAGTCATTGCTTTTGAGAAGCAGAACGTTTCCGGCGGCGCAGCCAATATGGGTATGGGACCTTTAGGTATTGGGACCAGACATCAGCAGGACCAGATGGTTGACATCGATGTGGAAAGAGCATTCAAGATGTTCATGGAGTATACCCACTGGAGAGTTGACGCCAACATGGTCAAGAGATATTTCGAAGCTTCTGCAGGAACCATCGAATGGCTGGAAGACCTGGGCGTAGAATTTGCAGGCGCTTACAAGTATTTCCCGAAGTCAGAAGCAACCTGGCATATCGTAGCTGTTAACGGCGGTATCGGACGTAACGGCGGTGCCATCATGAACAAAGCTATGCTGACCAAGGCGCAGGAAAACGGCGTAGAAGTCTATTACGAGACCCCGGCCAAGAAGATCCTGAGAGATGAAGAAGGCAAGATCTGCGGTGTGGACGCTGTCGACAAAGACGGCGAAGAGATCCATGTAGACTGCAAGGCTGTTATCGTCGGTACCGGCGGTGCCGGAGATTCACCGGAATACATGAAAGAGCGCATGGGCTACACCTACGGCAAGGATCTGTTCAACATCGTTATCCCGGGCCTTAAGGGCGAGGGTATCAAGATGGCGATCGCAGCCGGCGCTGCCACCACAGAAATGACCGTTGAGAAGATCTATATCCTTCCGTTCTCAGACTTCGGTCCGCAGAGCGTTCCGGTCACCTTCATGCAGCCGAACCTGATGGTCAACGTTCAGGGACGCCGCTTTATCAATGAGGAAATGATGCAGAACACCACATTCACCGGCAACGCCATCCAGATCCAGAAGGGCGCCGTAGGATTCTCCATCCTTGACCAGAAGATCGTTAACGGCTACAAGAAGAAAGGTCTTGATGTAGTGAACTTCGTTCACCATGTTGACAACATCGATGATTTCGAGCAGGCCTGCGATGATATCATCGCAGATCCGAACAACCCGGACGTTGTCAAGGCTGACACGCTGGAAGAACTGGCTGAGAAGCTGGGCATTGAAGATGTGGATACCTTCCTGGAGACCGTTGAGGAATACAACGACATGTGCGAGAGCCAGGATACTCTGTTCTACAAACCGAGCAAGTTCATGAAACCGATCGAGAAGGCTCCGTTCTATGCAGGTATCTTCCATCCGTCAGGATACGGTACACTGGGCGGCATCAAGATCGACGACAAGTGCCAGGTTCTGGATAATGACTGGAATGCAATTCCGGGATTCTTCGCATGCGGAACCGATACCTGTACGATCTACGGTGACTCCTACATGTTCCTGCTTCCGGGCAACACCATGGGCTACTGCGTCAACACCGGACGTTTTGCCGGTGAAGCAGCTGCTGAATATGTTGATGAATTAGACGAAGACTGATCTGTCCAATCGAAAAGTCTGTGCATGGGCCGCCATGCACAGACTTTTCTTGTAACTTATATACTTTCAGATTCTAAGGATTATCAACAATCCGTGAGAGGGAAAAAATGGCTGAAGTAAAATTAATGATCGATGGCCGCCAGATCGTGGCAGATGCATCCAAGACAGTCCTTGAGGCCGCCCTGGACAACGGGATCTATATTCCGCACCTGTGCTACCACGAAAATCTCCATCCGAACGGCGGCTGCCGCCTCTGCGTTGTCAAGCAGGAAGGCGTTGATGGGGTAATTACCTCCTGCTCCACCAAAGTCCAGGAAGGTATGGTGATCACCACCAAAGATGAATTAGCAGAAAAGATCAGGAAGCTGTCCTGTGACTTCATGTTCAAGACACATCCGTCAGAGTGTACAGGATGCCCGAAATACGGCAGATGCCTCCTGGCTTCCATTTCCCAGTATGTCGGCGACACCGGACGTGCGTTAAGAGAGCTGAAGCTCCGTGTAACGGCCGACGAGACCAATCCTCTGATGCTGCATGAAATGTACCGCTGCATCCTGTGCGGACGCTGTGTACGTGCCTGCGGTGAATTAAGAGGTGTCGGTGCCCTGAAATTTGCGAAGGTCGACGGAAGAATGCGCGTCGTGATCGACGGCGATTCCCTGGCAGATGCAGACTGCCGTTTCTGCGGCGCCTGCGTAGAGGTCTGCCCGACCGGTTCCATCCGTGACAAGGTTGACGTATTCCGCGACGACATCCCGCGTGAGCAGGCTCTTATCCCCTGCAGTGCCGAATGTCCTGCACATATCAGCATTCCGGAATACATCCGTGCGATCTATGAGGGAGATTACTCGAAATCTGTCGGTATTATCCGTGAAAAGGTACCGTTCCCGCACGCACTCGGCCTCGTCTGCAACAATCGCTGCGAGAACAACTGCAAGCATAAACATCTGAACAGCTCCCTGTCCATCAGGAACCTGAAGAGATTTGCTGCAGAGCACGACGAAGATAAGATCTGGCTGGACAACTATCTCAAAGTTGCTCCGAGAACCGGCAAGAAAGTCGCTGTGATCGGCGGCGGTGCCTGCGGTCTTACAGCCGGCTATTATCTGAACAAGAAAGGCCATGACGTAACCGTTTTCGAATCCAAGAAGATCCCGGGCGGACATATGACTTCCGGTATGCCGGAGTACCGTATCCCGACCCAGGCAGTCCTGGATGAAGTAAAAGTCATTGAAGATTCCGGCGTAAAGATCGTCTGCAATTCCCCGATCAAGAACGCTGCGGAACTCAAGAAGGATTATGACGCTGTACTGGTAGCTATCGGTACTTCCATCGGCAAGAAACTCGGCTACCTCAACAAGGACAACCTGCCTCAGACCTACTCTGCTCTGGAACTTCTCCAGGCACAAAGGCTCAATCAGGAGATCGACCTTGGACAGACTGTATGTATCATCGGCGGCGGCAACGTTGCTTTCGATGCGGCTGGTACCCTGCTCCGTATGAAGAAGACCGTCAACGTTGTCTGTCTCGAGAAAGATGCTTCCCAGGCATCCCCAGACGAGCGTGACACCGCATTGGAAGAAGGCGCAAATCTCTTTGATTCTCACTCCAATGAAGCGATCATCGGTGAGAACGGCCGTGTAACAGGTCTTCAGGTCCACAAGATCAACAGCTTCTACTTCCATCCGGAAACCCGCGCCCTGGTAGAAGACGCGATCCCGGACAGCACCTATATCATCCCCTGCGACAGCATCGTGTTTGCTGCAGGACAGGTAACAGGTCTTACCGACGAATTCGGACTGGAACTGAACCGGTTCGGATATCCGATCGATCCGAAGACCGGCAAGAGTGAATACACCACCTCTGTCGAGGGTGTCTTCGCGGCAGGCGACGTGATCACCGGAACCAGATTCCTGATCGACGCCATTGCAGGCGGCCGTGACGTTGCTTCTCTGATCGACAAGTATCTCGGCGGCGACGGACAGATCGACGAGCAGCTGGTAGAACGTACAGCGGATCCGTTTATCGGAACCATCGATCATTTCGCTGAGATCGAGCGTCATGAAATGGATATCCGTCCGGCAGAAGAACGCAAGGAAGACTTTGCTCCTGTATCCACAGGTTTCACCTGTGAACAGGGCACATGCGAAGCCAGCAGATGTCTGCAGTGCGATCTGAGACTCCAGATCGCCGGTCCGAAGTTCTGGAATGACTATGCAGGTGCAGAAGGTGAGGAGGTAAACGCATAATGGAAAAATTATTAGTATGCAGCTGTGCTGCAAATGATCCGTATTCACTTAGCTCCGCCTATCTGTTAGACAATGAACTCGACACAGTAAAAGCCGGCGTTAAGAAGTATGCCGACATGATCGGAGCCTCCGAGATCATGTACTTCCTGGTGGAAGGCTCTAAGAGCTATGGCCTGGAAAAAGAAGCTTTCGGTCAGGCATCTCCTGTCATGGACAATCCCTATGCCATCGTACAGCAGCTGAAAGGCAATCTGCCCCGTCCGATGATCCAGGACGATTATGTTGCCGAATACGAAGGAAAGGCCGTTTATGTCATCACTCCGGAAGTTGCCTACAATCTCGCTGCTCCGGAGAAGAAGAAATTCGTAACCGTAAATAAAGGTGACAAAGCAGAAGTCAAGGCAGTTCCTTATGGAACAAAACTGAGCGAAGTCGCTGATACAACAGGCGCCAAAGCAGTCCTTCTGGGCGGTCTGAAAGGCCAGTTCGTCCTTCCTGCCAAACTGGCAGAATATACCACCGGCGATGACATCCTGTCCGGATCCGTTACGATCTATGGTCCCGAGGCATGTATGGTCGTTACAACCGCCGACCTGATGACTAAGACCTGGATGAACAGCTGCAACAAATGCGTCCTTTGCCGTGACGGCACGTTCCAGGTAAAGAGCATCATGGACGACATGCCTGTCGGCAAGAGCAAAGCCGGCGATATCGATCTGCTCAAAGATATTGCCCCGCTCATCAAGATCGGTTCCTACTGCCCGTACGGACAGAACTGGCCGAATACTCTGCTGAGTGCACTAGAACTGTTCGCTGATGAATTTGACGCCCACATCAAGAAGAAATCCTGCCCGGCAGGCGTCTGCTTCCAGGCCGGTGCAACCTATATCATCCTACCTGACAAATGTACTGGATGCGGTGACTGTGTGGATGCATGTGATTACACAGCGATCGAAGGCAAAAAGAAATTCATCCATATGATCGACCAGCAGATGTGCGAACACTGCGGCGAATGTGTGGATTCCTGCGATGAAGAAGCCATCGTGAAATGGGAAGGCAAGCTGCCGAAGCTGCCGAAGAAACTGACCAAGGTCGGCAAGTTCTGATCTGCGCAGGTTTCGTACTGTTAAATACTATTATGAAAGAGCTGCCGTATCCAGGTACGGCAGCTCTTTTCATATCTGCTTGGTTCTCAATTTGGCCATATGGCCGATTTAAGAACACCAGGTGTTCTCTATTTCAGAAATTTTAAAATAAAAGAATATGAAGTGTTCTTGTACAACCGATTTTCAAATTTAAAGAACAAGACTGGTATTCTCAAATCCCGGGATTGCTTCAAAAAAGAATAAAAAGTGTTCTCTATTGGCCACTTTCCTGGATTCAAGAATACACGACCTGTTCTCAAATATCAGATTTGTTGAATAAAAGAACACTTCATATTCTCTAATTTGAAAAAACTGTGTTTTGAGAACACCTGGTGTTCTCAGATATAAAAAAGGGCTGAAACAAGAACATCCAGGGTTGTCAGGCTTCCTGATCCAGGACTCCGGCCAGGGAATTATCCTCCACAAAGGTGTTCTCATTGTAAAGAAGCAGCAGGTCCGTGATCTCCGAAGATGTGATCTCTTCTTCGAGATCATCGCTGTAATAACGGGGATCTACTATGACGATCCTGTCGAAATACGGCAGCAGGAACTGGATAAAGCAGTTGGCGTATGAATCTTTCAGGATCAGCAGATTCCTGCCTGTATCATTCAGCGCCGTAATGGTGATCTTCGGATAGTTTCCGCCGAAGAAGACTTCATATTTGTTCTTCTGCTCCAACGCGCTGCTGGCGTAGATGGAACTGTATTTTACAGGATCCCCGGAATATTCCACGTAATACTTAACCTCCGGGTCCGCCACATAGATCTCCACTGTATCCGAAGCGCCAAAATCTCCGGAGGTGGCAGCCATTGTTCCCGAAAAATCATCAGCCACAGTCATTGCCGTGAACTGCCTGCCAGGATCGATCTGAAGGGCTGCTGCGATTGTTTCAAACGCATACTTTGCCCCCAGGCTGGTCCAGTGATGATCGCTCTTGTAATAGAGCTGCTCATTGTTGTGACCGGTCAGAGTATCGAGAAGATCCACAAACTGGATATCGATTCCCAGGCTGTCCCTGATCCGGCTGATGTCTTCGCTCTGATCCCTGATCGGCGCTCCGGCCGGGACGAGAGATTGGTTTACTTCCGATGAATTCGGAACGATCGTCATAACCTTCCGGATCGTCGGATGGCTCACAGAAAAATGATTGATCGCACTGATATTTCTTTCGACACTGCTCTCATCCGGAACAGCGGTATCTTCGATCAGATATCCCTGTCCTCCCAGATATACCCCATTTGACATCTTTCTGCCCAGCAGCTTGTCCATTTTCAGTTTGGAATAGATCCAGCCATCCCGGTAAAAGAACTGATCAGCGGTAAAATTCTCAAACTGCTTCATAAATTTCCCCGACGTCAGAGATGTTCCGGTAAGAGCCGGCGCCTGCTGCAGCATCCGGTTCTCATTTTCGGAAAAAGGCTTGCTGTGACTGAACAGCAGGAAGATATCCGCGATGATGATCAGGCCGAAAAAGATCACAGCATTAAAGGCTGATACCTTTCTGTGACTGTCCGGGTTTTTCTTTTTTCCTGTATATCCTCGTTCCTTTTGATTGTTCATAGATCCTATCTCTTTTTACTCTATATGTGTATGGGGTTGAAATCAATATATCAGAACCGGAAGTATAAAAACGGATTATAGCTGGCGTTTACAAGGCTCGCCACCGAAGCGGCAAAGATCACCAGATAGCAAAGGGCTGTGATCACCCGCGGCAGGAGCTGTCCGCTTCTGGCAGATTTTCGGAACACTTTCCACACCACCGGGGTACTGCAGAACCCGCAGATCAGCAGAAGGATCAGATTCGTACGGAAGAAATACCCGGTCCCTGCATCTGCAAAAGCATTTCCTAGCCCACCAAACATGGATGACAGGTTCGATCCGAATCCTGCCACAGAAGATGATGTAAAGATCAGCCATCCGAAAATAAACGCAAAGATCGTATAAATATGGCGGATCGCCCCCGGAAGCCTTTCCAGGAATCTTCCATAAATATATTTTTCCAGGAGAAGAAGAACCGCCCAGAACAGTCCCCATAGGACAAACGCCCAGGAGGCGCCGTGCCAGAGGCCTGTCAGAAGCCAGACCACCAGAATATTAAGGATGTGCCGGGGAGCCGCAACTCGATTGCCGCCCATCGGAATATAGACATACTCCCTGAACCAGGTACTGAGGGAAATATGCCATCTGCGCCAGAATTCCGTGGCGCTTCCGGAAATATAGGGATAATCAAAGTTCTTTACAAATTCAAACCCGAGCATTTTCCCGAGTCCGATCGCCATATCGGAATATCCGGAAAAATCGAAATAGATCTGGAACGTATATGCGATGATACCCAGCCATGTAGTGAGGGCAGCCCGGTCGGATGCTGCGATCGCAAATACCGTGTCATACAGCATGCCGATATTGTTGGCCAGAAGGACTTTCTTGCCCAGCCCCCGGATAAACCAGGACACACCGTCGGAGACTCCCGCAAAAGTGATCGTCCGATGCTTCAGCTGTGCGGCAATATCCTTATAGCGGACGATCGGGCCGGCGATCAGCTGGGGAAACATGGTAATGTATGCGCCAAAATCAATGATGTTTTTCTGGACTTTTACATTGCCCCAGTATACATCGATGATATAGGACAAGGTCTGGAACGTGTAAAAAGAAATACCGATCGGCAGGGCGATCTGCGCTGCTTTTATGCTGCTGCCGAAAATCCCGTTGATATTCTGTATCAGGAATCCATAATACTTGAAAAAACCCAGGATCGCCAGGTTTACGGCCACCGTGACAATGAAACAGATCTTCAGATGATGCTGCTGCCTGAGCTGCCTGTGGACGCCCATCTGCCGGGCGGAAAAATAATTGAACACAATGGAAAACATCATCAGGAAAATATATACCGGTTCTCCCCATGCATAAAAGATCAGGCTCATGATAAGGAGCACGAAATTCTTGATTTTCCACGGGCTGATGTAATAGATCAGCAATGTGACAGGCAGAAATATAAAGATAAATAAAAGGCTGCTGAATATCATAAACTGCTCCTGAACACCTCGTCTACTGCGGCTGCATTATCGTCGACGATATACAGGATATAGTTGCCCTGTACATCCAGGACGGCATTGTCAAGCAGCCCTACTTCTTCAGGAGCATAGCCCTGAAAGATCCCCCTCTGTGATTCGATGCGTTCCTGAATGGCCGCGGATACAGGATCTGCCTGCCTGGTATCCTTCAGACGGATCAGAAGGACTTCATTGGCATGCATGTTGGTCGTCGGCGTATAGATCATGACTCCGTCATAATCATCCGGATTCAGTCCGAAGTATTTTTTCAGGAACCGGTCTGATCCAGGCATCGCATTGTCCGTATGGATGCTTTCCGCAACTGCTGCCGAGACCGTTTCAAAAGGCACCTTGCTCTCCCGGTTCCGGGAAAGAAGAACGATCACAACAACAAACAGGCAAAGAAGCAGCCCGTAACGGATCACTCTGTATATATTTATCTGAAGCCCGAGCTTCGCTGTTCTTTCTGTCATACGTTTTACCACTGTTATCTGTATACTCTGTTTTCCACCTCTTCCAGGATGGCTTCTCCCCATGAATCCAGCACAGTCTGTGAATAGAAATGAACGCCGTCATCATCGAACAGATCCCCGTACATATAAGTGATAAAGGTCGTATCGATATACCCTACATCATTCTCACTGCAGTACTTCTGAAGAGCTGCATTCCACTCATCCACATATGCCCATCTGGGCTGGCTTTCCAAAGCAACATCCAATACCGGGATAATACTGTTGATATAAACATTGGTATCCGGGGATTCCTCCCGGATCAGATTGACGTAATAGTCATAGGCTTCTACGTAGTCATCTTCGGTTTCCCAGTAATTCTCCGGATCATAAACATACATTCCCATGTCATTCATGCCGAAAGACAGCACCAGATTGCCCGGCCTGGCGCTTGCGATCTCCTCGATATGCTCTCCGATGTACTTGATCGTAGCGCTTTTCTCTGCCCAGACGTGCTCCATCTGAAGACCGCTCCAATAGAACGGCTCACACCTGGAATCCCCCATGATATAAGTATCATAGAAATTCAGTTTTTCCCACAGATCCATACCCTCTGTATCTTCCCGGGCAGTCTGTTTGCGAAGCTCCGAGTCGATCCCGGTGATGTCCCTGTGCTCCTGCTCCTGCAGGAACTGCACGCCCTGCTGCACGGTTTCCGTATTGCTGCTTTTTCCGAAAAACGGAATAAAAACAAGAATGCCCAGCACGATCAGGATGATCATGGCGAGCGTTATAAGGATCGTGATTATGGGGTTTACAGAATTGCTTTTCTTCATCATTAATATGTTATTTTCGTCCGCAGCCAAGTTCGGGATCCTGGCGTTTTCAGATCAATCTGTTTCTGGAAATACACAGTTCCAAAGCGAAAGATCCGCTTCACTGCATGTTAGTAAAATATATCGTCAGGAGTTCTTTTTGTCAATAAAAGGGATGGATATAATCAGCAGGAACATCATCGCAGATGATAAAAAGCCGAATAAAAGCGGATATGCACCGTTTTTATTCGGCATGCCGTAACCTGACATCAGGGTTTTATTTCTTATACATTACTTCATTAAACTCTTCCAGGGCTTTTTTCTGTTTTCCGTTCATTGATTTCGGCACAACAATGTTCAGGACCGTGTACTGATCCCCTCGCTTGCTGCTGTCTCTCAGATAGGGAACACCTTTGCCCTTCAGTCTGATCGTCGTCCCGGTCTGTGTCCCTGCCTTGATCGGGAACAGTACATCCCCGTCTATGGTATGAACCTTGATCTGTCCTCCCAGAGCAGCCTCCGGGAATGTGATGTCCATTTCGGAATAAAGGTTGACGCCGTCACGCTGGAACTGGGAGCTTCCCTGGATAACCACTTCCACCAGCAGATCTCCCCTGCTGCCGCCTTTTATTCCGGGCTCTCCCATGCCGGCGATTCGGACACTCTGTCCCGCATCGATCCCGGCCGGGATCTTGACATCGATCTTTTTCTTTTTCTGTTTGTGTCCTGCGCCTTTGCAGTCGGGACATTTTTCCTTGATGATCTGTCCCCTGCCCTGGCAGTCCGGACAGACTTCTGTGGAACGCATCATGCCGAACAGACTCTGCCTGGTGACCGTAACCTGTCCGGAGCCATTGCATTTCGGACAGGTCTCCGGTGATGTGCCTGCCTTGGCGCCGCTCCCATGACAGGATTCGCATTCTTCTTTATAATTGATATCGAGGGTTTTGGTACATCCGAAAACAGCTTCTTCAAAAGAGATCCGGACCCTGGCACGCAAACTGGCGCCCTGCTGCGGGCCATTGTAGTTCCTGCGGGTCCTTCCGCCTCCGAAACTGCCGCCGAAGCCGCCGAAGCCGCCGCCGAAAAGATCTTCGAAGATATCACCGAAATTGCTGAATATATCGTTCATATTCATATTCTGGTAATTATATCCGCCGGAGCCTGCTCCGCCCGCTTCAAAAGCTGCATGGCCATACTGATCATACAGTTTTTTCTTTTCCGGATCACTTAAGATGCCGTAAGCTTCCGCAGCTTCCTTGAACTTGGCTTCCGCTTCCTTATCCCCCGGATTGGCATCGGGATGGTATTTTTTCGCCATCTGTCTGTAGGCTTTCTTGATCTCCTCCGGAGAAGCGGTTTTGGATATTCCAAGGACCTCATAATAGTCTTTTTTATCAGCCATTTGTTTTTTCCTCTTTACCCGACACGAGGTGGACGCCCCAAGGGAGTCCACCCGGTCAATGTTCCTGTTTTCCCGGGATCTTACCCTGCAGATCCTTTCGGGATGTTGAAATATCTGTGCCGCCCTGCATAAACTACAGGGCGGCGGTTTATCTTATCGTTTTTCTCAGATCTCGGTATAGTCGCCATCTACGACATCATCTGATTTCTGGCCTGAGCCGTTCTGGTCATTTCCGCCCTGCTGATACCCTGCATCCTGGTATCCTGCTCCCGGGCCTGCCTGTCCCTGGTTCGCGCCGGCCTGTTCATACATCTTGGTGAATACCTTCTGGGAACTGTTCATCAGTTTTTCCTTGGCGGCTTTGATCCTGTCAAGCTGATCCGGTGTGATCTCTGCGTTGGTGTCAGCCGGAAGGGCATTCTTCAGTTCGTTCAGGTCATTCTCCACTTCTGCCTTATCTGTCGGATCCAGTTTGTCGCTGACTTCCTTCAGGGCTTTCTCTACCTGCATTGCCAGAGAATCCGCTTCATTTCTCGCATCGATGCCTTCCTTACGGGCTCTGTCCTGTGCTTCGAATTCTGCAGCTTCCTTAACGGCTTTATTGATCTCATCGTCGGACATATTGGATCCGGCTGTGATCGTGATGTGCTGTTCCTTGCCTGTTCCCAGGTCTTTTGCGGAGACATTGACGATTCCGTTCGCATCGATATCGAAGGTTACCTCGATCTGCGGGATTCCCCGCGGAGCCGGAGCAATGCCGTCAAGCCGGAACTGTCCCAGAGTCTTATTGTCTCTTGCAAACTGACGCTCACCCTGTACAACGTTGATATCTACTGCAGTCTGGTTGTCAGCTGCTGTAGAGAAGATCTGGCTCTTCTTAGTTGGGATTGTTGTGTTTCTCTCGATCAGGTGAGTAGCGATTCCACCCATTGTCTCGATGGACAGTGTCAGTGGCGTTACATCCAGAAGAAGGATGTCACCTGCACCGGCATCGCCTGCCAGTTTTCCACCCTGTACGGAAGCACCAAGTGCAACACACTCATCAGGGTTCAGAGTTTTGCTTGGCTCATGGCCTGTCAGCTGTTTTACTTTATCCTGTACTGCAGGGATACGTGTAGATCCACCAACCAGAAGGACTTTGCTCAGCTCACCTGCGCCCAGACCTGCATCAGAAAGAGCTTTACGTACAGGCTCTGCAGTCATCTCAACCAGCTCATGTGTCAGCTCGTCGAATTTAGCTTTTGTCAGGTTCATATCGAAGTGTTTTGGTCCCTCTGCTGTTGCAGTGATGAACGGAAGGTTGATATTTGTTGTTGTTGCGCTGGACAGCTCTTTTTTAGCTTTCTCAGCAGCCTCTTTGATACGCTGCATAGCCATCTTGTCGCCGGACAGGTCTACACCCTCAGCTTTTTTGAACTCAGACAGCATGTACTGAGCGATCTTCTCATCGAAATCGTCTCCACCAAGTCTGTTGTTACCTGCTGTAGCAAGAACCTCGATAACACCGTCACCGATCTCGATGATGGAAACATCGAATGTACCGCCACCAAGGTCGTATACCATGATCTTCTGCTCGTTCTCGTTGTCCAGACCATATGCCAGAGCTGCTGCTGTTGGCTCGTTGATGATACGTTTTACATCAAGACCAGCGATACGTCCTGCATCTTTTGTTGCCTGACGCTGAGCATCGTTGAAGTAAGCAGGAACAGTGATAACTGCCTCAGTTACCTTCTCACCCAGGTAGTTCTCTGCATCACTTTTCAGTTTCTGCAGGATCATAGCGGAAATCTCCTGTGGAGAGTATTTTTTGTCGTCGATTGCTACTTTGTAATCAGTTCCCATGTGTCTCTTGATAGAAGAGATTGTTTTATCAGCGTTTGTTACTGCCTGACGTTTTGCAGGCTCACCTACCAGACGCTCTCCTGTTTTTGTAAATGCTACTACAGATGGTGTAGTTCTGCTTCCCTCTGCATTAGAGATAACTGTTGGTTTTCCACCTTCCATTACTGCTACGCAGCTATTGGTTGTTCCAAGGTCAATACCGATGATTTTTCCCATAATAATTTCCTCCTGAATCTTTATCGTTTCCTGCACCGCTGTTTACACACATTTGTTATTTGCGAATGCAGTTCTTTTACTTCTATCTGTAAACTGTTTTCAGTTTGCAACCTTTACCATGCTGTGACGAACGATGGTGTCTTTGTACATGTAGCCCTTCTGGAACTCCTCAGCAACCACGTTCTCACCAAGTTCCTCATCCTCGATGTGCATTACTGCATTGTGAAGATTTGGATCAAATGGCTGACCTACTGCCTCGATCGGTGTTACACCAAGATCGGTCAGTGCTGTTGTCAGCTGTTTATAGATCTTGTTCATACCATCCGCAAATGCATCCTCCGGATCAGCAGTTGCCAGTCCTCTTTCAAAATTATCCACTACCGGAAGAATCTTTTCGATCACGTCCTTTGCTCCAAACATAAACATGGTGGATTTTTCTTTCTCTGTACGTTTGCGGAAGTTATCGAACTCTGCCATCTGACGGGTCACCCGGTCAGTCAGTTCTTCG
>R26__coassemble_327_pt1 | contig 31110 bp, 30 predicted proteins | sample R26__metabat2_high_PE_046 | metagenome-assembled genome bin R26
AAACACGCGATCTTTCAGGACATAAAAAAAGAACTCCTGGAGGACGCCCTGCAGTCCTTTTACTACTGCGTTCACCTGCCGGTGCAGCTGCTGGATGAAAATGGCGTGTCCCTCCTGGCCTATGGCGGCATGAATGATTACTGTACGTTCATTCAGAAATATCTGCGGCCCGGGGAAACCTGTGCGGTCTTTCATCAGAAAGCTGCTTACAATGCGCTGCGGATCGGGGAAACATACACCTTTACCTGCCATTCCGACCTGAATCATATTGTCTATCCCCTGGTTATTGACGGGATTTTCCTGGGGTCTGTGCTGGTAGGACCGTTCCTGATGGAACCTCCCGATACCTCCATGATGGGGGCTGTGGCAAACCGCTACCGGCTGAATACCCAGGATGCCCTGACTCTGTATGAAACTGCCACCTCCATTCCGGTGGTGGATCCCCAGACGGTCAATCATTTAAATCGCCTGCTGTTCCATCTGTTCTCCAATATCACAAAAGAGGAAAATGAACAGATGCGTGCCATCCGGGGCCGGTCCCAGCAGCAGTCCAAGATCAGCGATGTGATCCAGAACTACAAATCCGAAGAGCTGGCATATGCTGCCCATTATCCGTTTGAAAAAGAGCAGCTGCTGGTGCGGAAAGTGCGAGCCGGCAATGTCAGCGAGGCCAGGGACATTCTAAATGACTTGCTGGGATATGTACTGTTTACCAGCGGCTATTCTCTGGTCGGCGCCAAGACCCGTTCCATGGAACTGTGTACGATCCTGTCCCGTACCGTTATTGAAGCCGGGGCAGATGAAAACCGGATCATGGAAAAAAGTTCTGCCTTCCTGGAAAGCCTCAGCGATATCCACGACCTGGATGCGCTGTGCTTTCATTTGCAGGAACTGACGGAATCTTATATTGGTCAGCTCTTTCCGGATGAGCAGAAAATGGAAAATGATGTCATCCAATCTGCGATCAGTTTTATGCAGCAGCATTTCCGGGAGGAACTGAAGCTGCAGGATGTGGCCCGCCATGTATTTTTAAATCCGGCGTATTTTTCATCGGTGTTCAAGCAGGCCACCGGAACCAATTTCAAAGAATATCTGACGGACATCCGGATTGAAGAAGCCCGTCAGATGCTGATCAAAACCAACATGTCCATTGTGGATGTGGCCCTTGGCTGCGGATTTACCAGCCAGAGTTATTTTTCCAAGGTCTTCAAAGCCCGTACCGGGTTTTCCCCGAAAGCCTTTCGCAGCTGAGAACCGGCATCTATTAGACAAGGTCTAAATAAAAACTTTGTGAGTTATTGTAACTATTTTTGCAGTTGGAGGTGAAGCGTTGCGGAGCCTTCTTTTTTTCGATAGAGTACATGTGTAAAAACATGCGTCAGGATTAATGAATTGGAGGAGGAACTATGGCAAACAGAAAAGAGATTTTATTTCAGACATTAAGACATGAAAAACCGGAGCAGACTCCCTGGGTACCTTTTACAGGAGTTCATGCAGGCCGTATCGCAGGCTATACCGCTACCGAGCAGCTCACGGATGGCGACAAGCTGTATAATTCCCTGATGAAAGTAAAAGATCTGTACAAGCCCTTCGGCGTTCCCATTATCTTCGACCTGCAGGTGGAAGCGGAATGCCTCGGCTGTGAACTGGCCTGGGCGGATGACTGCCCGCCGTCAGTCGCAGAGCACCCCCTGGAAGGTGAAGATGAACTGGCCGTTCCGGCAGACCGTCACATCCCGGCCAAGACTGAAGGCCGTATCCCCATGATCACCAGCGTCATGCAGCGGGTGAAAAAGGAGATTGGAGATGAAGTGGCTCTTTACGGCCTGATCTGCGGTCCTTTCACACTGGCGACTCATCTGCGCGGCAATGACATCTTCATGGATATGTATGATGATGAGGATGCTGTGATGGATTTTCTGGATTATACTGCTGAGATCGCCCGCACCATGGCGGATTATTACATCGAAGCAGGCTGCGACGTGATCGCCGTGGTAGACCCGCTGATCTCCCAGATCTCCGCTGCGTTCTTCGAGCAGTTCATGAACAAACCGTTCACAGAGATCTTTGATCACATCCGGGCAAAAGGCGCATTTTCTTCCTTCTTCGTATGCGGCGATGCGACCAGGAATATCGAAGGCATGTGCAAGACCGGCCCCGACGCCATTTCTGTAGATGAGAACGTCAACATTCTGGAAGCCAAGAAGATCTCGGATTCCTATAATGTGTGCATCTGCGGCAACATTCCGCTGACCACCATCATGCTGCACGGCAATCAGCAGGATAATATGAAATTTGCTGTGGATCTGCTGGACAGCATTGAGGACAAGACCAACTTCATCCTTTCTCCGGGCTGCGATATGCCTTATGATGTGCCGGAAGAAAACGCCATCGGCATTGCCCAGGCGGTTCTGGAAACCGACACGGTCCGTGAGATGGTGAAGAACTATGTGGCGGAAGACATCGACATTGAAGTGGAGCTGCCGGATTATGAGCATCTGGAGCGTCCGTTCGTGGAAGTCTTCACCCTGGATTCTGCCACCTGCGCAGCCTGCCAGTATATGATGGCGGCAGCCAACGAGGCGAAGGACACCTTTGGTGACAAGATCGACCTCATTGAATACAAGTTCACGCAGCTGGAAAATATCGCCCGCTGCAAGAAGATGGGCGTTCCGAATCTGCCGTCTCTGTACATTAACGGCGAGCTGAAGTTCCGTTCCCTGGTTCCTTCCAAGGAAGAGCTGTATGCAGAGATCGAAAAAGCAATGAAATAAGCATTTTGAATGATTTGATGGTGAAAAGGGCTGCCGCTTCCTGCGGCAGCTCTTTTTATATTTGGCGAGACGTTGGTGTTCTTTTTTCAGCCAGTTCTGTTTATTGAGAACAGTACGTGTTCTTTATCTGGCTATTTTTAAATATTGAGAATATGAAGTGTTCTTTATTTGGCTTTTTCTGATATTTAAGAACAGCCCGAGTATCCTTTAATTCCGTCATTGGCCTGGTTGAGAATATTTTTTATTCTTATCTAAGGTAAATTCCCGTTTTGAGAATAGTCTGCCTGTTCTCAAAAAATGAAAAACCGTTCTACAAGAACACCTGATATTCTCAAATACAAAAAAAGCTTGATCTGAGAACACATGGCGTTCTTAAAACAGCCGAATGGCAAAATTAAGAATAGAGCAGAACCCTCGGGAGGGAGCTTGTTCAGGCAGAGATCGCAATCGCGGGCGAAACCTCAGGAGATCAGCCCTTCGCCAGCGTGCTTCCGATCAGGTCCGCCAGCTGGGAAAGCTCCGCAGCATACTGCCGGATGGTCTGTTCCCAGTTTACCAGGCATTCTCTGCCGAACGGAGTGATGGAGTACAGCTTTTTGGGCGGGAAATTTTCCTGCTCCTCCTCCCGGGAGGAGAGCATTCCCAGGCCTTCCATCTTTTTCAGGAAACGATAAAGGCCCGTGGGGTCTGGATATTCTCCTGCAAAGAGCGGGGTTTCGCTGATCCTTTTGAGCAGCAGAAATCCGTGCATTTCCTCTTCGCTTAACAGCATCAATATGGCAGGCTGCAGAAAATGATCCAGTGATTTTCCCTTGCAGCTGCATTCCGCTTTCGTATTCATTTTCCTTCCTCCATAAAAAAGCAAACTGATCATCTTGAAAAACTACCCGTTCCGATTCAGGAGATCAGTTTGGACTTTACTTTCGACCTGTCCAGGAGCTTTCCGGCCAGCAGATATACGCCGCTGCTGACTGCCGCCTGACCCAGGTTTCCGATCATTCCATAGACAGGCGCCGCGAAATTACCAAAAAGAAATGCTTCATACAGATAGTAACCGACGATGCACAACACTGCGGCAGGGATCAGTGCCAGCAGGTTTCTTCTGCACAGAAATGTGGATTCCTCCCGGGTGAAGAAAAACACCGTAACTCCTTTGATGATCAGGGAACCCGGTGCCCAGGCGGCGAACCCTGTAAGGCAGTCGGCCAGAGCCGCTCCGGCAGCGCCGGCGTATAAGGCGCAGGAATGCGGCAGGACGCTTGCCGCAAGGAATAAAAAGCTGTCGCCGATGTGTACATATCCCGTAAAGCTGGGGATATGGACAAATGCAGTGAATACAAAGATCAAGGCAGTAAAAATGCCCGTCAGAGTAAGTGTTTTTGCTGTTGAACTCATGATGCTGTTTCCTCTTTTTCCTGAAAGGATCTGTAAGATCCTTTGCATAAACTGATTTCAGTTTCCTTCGGATCAACGTCAGCCACCGGTAAGGGCCGTGATATAAGAGATGTAGACATTGGCCATTTCGGACAGCTGATAGTACAAGGTAATCAAGGCCAGTGCGATAATGGCGAGCAGGACCGCTGCCGTCAGAAAATACATAAGGATCAGCACAACAGGGAACCAACCGGCGAAGCGGTTGCCGGAAGTGTTGTCCGCTCCCGCCATGATCGTGGTATACATATGCCCCATGCTCCAGAAGATGGCAAATGCAAAGAGCAGTATGCCATACAGCGGATTGATGCAGGCCAGGACTGCAGAGACAATGGCAAAGGGGATCGTGACCGTGCTGCGGACTGCCACGAGACAGAAGGCGCCTTTCAGGCTGCACCATTTATGTTTTGTGATCTTCAGCAAAGCCCAGATGATCAGGATCAGCAGTATGATCATCAGCAGCACGATCAGGGCGCTCAGCGCGAAGGCTGCCAGGGTAGGAAGCCTGAGGGCCTCGGAAAAATCCTGGAAAAATGTATTGACCAGGGTCTGGCCTTCTTCTGTCAGGGACGCGATTCCCTGGTCCGCAAAGGTCTGCGCCGGCCCCGCCAGGTCTTCTCCGAACAGCGGGATCTTACCGATCCAGGTAAGGACCGTATCGTGCAGAAAGTTCAGGACAGTGTCCGACAGATTGTTCAGTATTGTACCGGTGCCGTCATGGAGCCAGGAGACCAGGTTCTGGATCAGATCATCGGTCTTGCTGACCAGCAGATAGAAGAATGCGCCGGAGTTGAGTATATGCAGGCCGGTGGCCAGAACAGATGTGGTCATATCCCGGCTTTCCACCAGCTGCGCACCGGCGGAGTAGGGCCGGATAAAGATCTGGAACAGTTTATAGAAACAGTTTTCTTTCGAGACCCATTCCATACGGTTTCTTCGGTTCAGCCAGACCCGATAGGACAATGTGAGGGAAGCAAACAGGACCGGCCGCATGAACAGGGCGGCGTAATTGAGCGGGATATCCACCGGCTGGAAGTCATCGGTAATGGAGGAAAACGGAACCACGACATTCCCGATGGCGATGAGCAGTTCCAGGAATGTTGCAATGATCAGACCTGCTGAAGTAAAGGATGCATCTTCCAGTTTAAAAAACATGGCAACCAGAAGTCCGAAGACGACAGCCCCTTCCAACGTCTCAAAGATCCTCAGTACGACATCCTGCGTTTCATACGGAAACACAAAGCACTGCAGAACGATCAGAACGATATACGCGCAGAGAATGCTTTTGAAATAGGAACTGCTTTCCTTATAGCGGTTGAACAGCACGTATATGGTCAGCGTCAGAAAGGCAGCGGCATACACAATGTTCAGGATCAGCCGTACATACGAAAAGTTCACCTTGATATCCAGGACATCCGAGATGCACAGCGCAAAGAACCAGCCGCACAAAAGGATCTGAAATACCGTCAGCACCACCTGGGCTTTGGTCTCGCTGCCTTTGTGTTTGTGACTAGTATAGATATAAAAGCCTGCCGCAGCGATGATAAGTACTGCGCATATGATCTGTAACGCCAATGCCATAGATCTTTCCTCCGTCAGTTCTCTTCAGGTTTTTCTTTTTTGCTTTCCCGGACGTTCTTTCCCCTGATAAAGGCCGAAGCGATGATCTCCAGTCCCAGGATCCGCACATGGGTGTAGAAATGCGCGAACGGATTTACCATCAGCAGTACTGCAAGTCCAATGGAAATGACAATGCTGATGATGCTGATCACACGGACCTTCTTTGCCTCCCGGAACTCATCGATCTCCTGGGCCGACTCATATAAGGAGATCATTGCCCAGACCACGCCGATGATGGAAATAGAATCTCCCTTTAAAAACAGAAGGACAGCGCCGATCACCAATCGGATGATCCCGTCTCCCAGACTAACGGAAGAGGCGGGATATTTCAGGCTTAAGAAGATATTCAGGCATCCGTAAAGAAGCAGCACGATGCCCAGGGCATAAGGGGCTACGGTCCCCATTTCATTTGGGAAAATGATCAGGATCAGGCCGAGAACTACAAAGGCGTAGACCTGACGGTTATGTTCCAGTCCCAGGATCAGTTTTTTCATAGGGCATTTCTTTTTTCAGCGATTTCGCGACAATGTTAAAACAGATTATTGATATAGTCTGTCAGAGCTTCCCGGTTGTAAAAGTTTTCCGGCTTTACGATGATACAGTCCGGATCGACTCCTGTATCGATGTCATAATAGGATCCGTTTTTCAGGTCGGACATACGATAGAGGGAAGAAATGCGGAACATGGCGCCGTTTGCCGTGGAAAGGGACAGAACGGAACAGCTGCCGCCGCCGGAAGTTTTTCCCAGGATCGTCACTTTGTGAGAGTCTTTTAACATGGCCGGGACCAGGTTCCCGCAGGAAAAACTGTAGGGCCCGATCAGGCAGAACAGATGTTTATCGGAAACCGTGTCCCGTTCGTCAAATGCGCGGTCCAGATTCGTATCTGCCCGGTAGGTTCCGGTGGAAATAGCTCCGGTGAGGGAACTTCTGAGACTGACGGCAGCGTCTCCCAAAAACCAGGATACGACATACGCACCGGCGTCCAAAACGCCGCCGCCGTTGAGGCTCAGATCCAGCACCACGTTTTCGATGGGGCTGTCCTCCCGGCAGATCTGTTCATGGGCGTAGATGATCAGTGCGATGGTATCTAAAGAAGCGTCCGCAGGATCCGAGGAAACTTCCACGGTTCCGTCATAATAGTCTGTGACAGGTCCGTTATGAATATAAAAGTTATCGAAGGTAATATAAGCTGTATTTCCCACCTCCTCATAGGAAGGGATCTCGCGGCCGGCAGCAGCTCTGGCCTTGCTGAACAGATCCCCGGTTGCCGAATCCCTGATTCCGGAAAGGCCTGTGCCGCCGGAAGAGATCAGTTCTTCTGTCCGGAAGGAAATGTTCTGGAAACCGGAATGCAGATCATCCAGATAGTAATAGATAAAATCACTGAGAGCGCTGTCTGCAATGCTGGGATCTGTGCTGGAAAGAAGGGCTTTATAGCCTGTCTCGCTGAATAACAGGTCGAAGGAAGTGATATCATGGATCTCCTTCAGCCCGTAGAGATGATCCAATGCCAGGCATAATTCGCAGTAATTGAACCAGGCAAGTTCTTCGCTCATTTCCTTTTTTCCGGCGCTGTAGTAGGATTTCCCCAAAGGCGTCAGCCCATTATTCGGAGACCCCAGATCTCTGGCGTTGGAGAGGTAAACGCTTTCTCCGTTAAATAAGAGATAATAATTCCAGCGGGCAGAGATCAGAAAATCTCCCATGGTCTGCATAGGCGCCAGATACAGTTCTTCCTCTTCCGCCCTGTATAAATGGATGTCATAGTCTGCCAGATTCAGCGTGATCTCTTTTCCATAGCGGTCAAAAGAGCCTTTGTTGATCCGTTCGAGCAGTAAAGGATTGCCTTCTTCGTCCTTGACATCTGTGCCGACAATATCCAGGAGAGATGAGTCATCAGAGGTATGAACAAAGGCGTCGTAATCGTCAAAGCTAATGGTACCTTCCCGGAAATCAAACAGCATGGAGTAATCATTTTCCCTGGTAAGCTGGGCAAGATAGTCATCGGTCTCCAACCGCAGGCCGTAGTTCGGATCGTCCATGATGGTAACCAGCAGATCCGCCATGTCTTTCAGATTAATATACGGCAGATCGTCTGCGTCATTGATAAAATACAGGGGAAGATCATAAGAAGAATCCAGTTCGCCCAGATAGCAGGGAACCTCCCGGGAGAAGATCTGAACCGTTTCACTCGTTGGAACATCATCTTCCTGCGCATAAACCGGGGCTGCAAGCATTGATGTGATCAGCAGCATGGATAAAAAAACAGAAACCGCTTTCCTTGTCATATCTTTCCTAACCTTTCCATTTGAATCCTCCCGGATAATAGCATACAAAGATTGGATTGGAAAGATGGAAGAAAAACGGTACAATGTCGGATATCTGCAGGAAAGGAGAAATGGAAATGAAGGGGATCGTATATGGAGTCGGTGTAGGTCCCGGTGATCCGGAACTGATGACATTGAAAGCGGTACGGCTGATCCGGGAGAATAATGTGATTGCAGTGCCGGGGCAGACGGCAAAAGAAGCTGTCGCTTATAAGATCGCAGCACAGGCTGTTCCGGAGATCGCCGATAAGGAACTGCTTCCCATCTATATGCCGATGATCACAGACCGGGAACGGCTCCGGGAAGAACACCAAAAGGGTGCCGGACTGATCGAACAGTATCTGGAACAGGGAAAAAATGTAGTGTTCCTTACGCTCGGAGATCCGACGATCTACTGTACCTTCAGTTATCTGCAGCATATCCTGGAAGCAGACGGCTACAGGGTTGTGCTGGTTAGCGGGATCCCGTCTTTCTGCGCGGCGGCAGCCAGGCTGAATCTGCCCCTGGCGGAATGGGATGAGCCGCTGCATATCGTTCCGGCTGTCCATAAAACCAGGGAGTCTCTTCATTATGAAGGCAATTATGTTCTCATGAAATCCGCCAGTCATATGAGGACGGTAAAAGAACTGCTGCGGCAGAAGGATCTGGATGTGAACTGTGTGGAAAACTGCAGTATGGATACAGAGAAAGTTTATCGAAGTCTGGAAGAGATCCCGGATGACGCCGGCTATTTTTCCCTGATCATTGCAAAAGAAAAAACCCAGAGATGATCCTGCGCTGTTATTGTGACTGCGTCAGCCTGCGGTAGCAGATCAAAAAGGCGGGGATCAGGAAACAGTCCGCCAGAAGCCAGGCAATGGTGCTGCCCAGCGCAATGCCGGTATATCCCAGTATTTTTGTCAGCAGCAAAGCAGCCGTGACCCGGCCGATCATTTCCATGACGCCGGAGATCATGGCCAGACTGGTATGGCCGATCCCCTGGATGGTGAATCGGAAAGCGTTTACGATCACCAGCAGAATGGATGTTGCGGCAACACAGATCATGCTGATATAAGCGTATTCCACTACCTGAGGCGACGGGGATTTCAGAAATACATTGACGAAGGACCGGCCGAAGAAGAATACAATGGGGAATTCCAGGATCGCGCAGGCAAATCCGGCAGCCGAGGCCTTGAACAGCGCTTCCCTGATCCGGGAATATGTCTTTGCGCCTATGTTCTGGGCGGTAAACGGGGTCATGATCTGCCCCATACTTTCCATGGGAGTATTGAAGAAAAAGGAAATCTTGGTGGCCACCGTCATGCCGGCAACTGCATCGGCACCGAAGGAATTTACCGCTGACTGAAGGATCAGGGTCCCTATGGCGGTGATGGAGGTTTGAAGGCCGATGGGAAGACCAAGCCCCACCAGATGTTTCATCAGTTTCCGGTCCATCTGCCATTCTGATTTCCGGATATGGATAGCGGGGAACCGTCGGATCAGAACCAGCAGACAGAAAACGCCGGACAATCCCTGGGCGATCACCGTGGCCAGCGCAGCCCCCGCAACTCCCATGGGGATGACCGTCAGCAGCAGAAAGTCCAGGCCGATGTTGACCAGGGAAGAAATGATGATGGCGATCAGCGGCGTCCGGGTATCTCCCAGCCCCCTTAGGATCGAGGAAAGATAATTGTAAAAGATCGTGCAGGACAGCCCTGCGGCGATCAGGATAAAATAATCATAGGCATATTCCAGGATATCTTCCGGCGTTCGAAGCCAGATCAGAAACTGCCGGCAGAACAGACAGGTGATCACAGAGATCACAGCCGCCAGCGCAATGCTCAGCCAGATGCCGTTGGCGGCAAACCGGCGCATCAGTTCGTAGTTTCTGGCGCCGAATTCCCGGGATACCGGGATCCCGAATCCCAGACAGATCCCGATGCAGAAAAAAACCACCATAAAATTCAGGCTTCCCGTTGCTCCCACGCCGGCAAGCGGTCCGGCGCCCAGGATCCGGCCGACGATCGCAGTATCGGCCAGAGAATAGAGCTGCTGGATCCCCATTCCCAGAAACGTGGTAATGGCAAGTACGATGATATGTCTCCAGACGGAGCCGCATGTCAGATCTCTGGTCATGTTCCGATCCCTTTTCCTGAACGATGATGATCAGAGGAATTATATAGTATGCCACACAGGAAGTAAACAGACTGCAGCTTTCTGCAAAAGTGGATGATCCCTGATACATATGGTAAAATCTGAAAAACAACTAGAGGGAGCTGTGAATATGAATGATTATATTGCTTACTGCGGACTGGACTGCGAGATCTGTGAGGCACGGCTCGCAACCGTGAAAGATGACGATGTGCTGCGCGGAAAAGTGGCAAAACTCTGGTCGGAACTGAACAATGCGGAGATCACGCCGGAAATGATCAACTGTGTGGGGTGCCGGATCCCCGGCGTCAAAACGCCGTACTGCGATTCGATCTGCCCAATCCGCCGCTGCGCATTGGAAAAGAAGGTCGAAACATGCGGAGAATGTGGCGAGATGGAGACCTGCGATAAACTGGACATGATCATACAGAACAATGAAGACGCCAGGAGAAATCTGAAAGGCTCGAGCCGCTGATCGGGATCCTTGTAGGACATCCCAGGGAAGAGGGAAAGAGGCGAAACCTGCCCGGGAATCGGCTCGGCATCAATTATCTGCCCTGAGCCCGGGAGAATTCCATTTATTCCTGGTTTATTTCACGGCAGAGCCGTTTTTGTTCAAAATGTTCAGTTGTGTTACCTTTTTAATGGTATAGGACATAATTGCGGTTCCGAAAATGGATGACTACTTCTTTTCCCGGATTGTTATTTGTGAAACATGCTTGAAAAAAAGAAGAATGATTATGCAATATATCCATGATCCACAAAAGAATACAGATCAGTTGTTCCTTAAAAGGTAACACAACTGCAGATTTTGTTCATTTTTGCTTGTATGATTCATTCAAAACAGGACAGGCAGTGCCTGTATGCAGCAAAATAAGCGGATTAACAGCCTGGTTTTGAAATCCAGGCCTTAATTTGTTATAATTCCAAAAATTCTAATAAAGACTTCGGAAAGCAAGGATGGGTGGCAGGATGAAGACCCGAAAAAAACTGACCGTGATAAGCATGCTCCATTACATCAGACTGGTGTACCGATCGGTCTTGTTTATTTCCCTCTTTTTCGTTTACATCTCTATGAGGATCCGTTCCGGGCAGTTTCTGGAAGACGGGATACAGAGGCAGCCGGTCATCTATATGTTGATCTGGGTTGTATTTGTGGTAGAAATGGTCTTTCGGTTCTTCCCGTCTAAATACGAAAGCCCCGGATGCCAGAAACAGTTCAAAAAGAACTATATTAAAACCGGAAGAACCGATATTCGGATTCCGGATAACAATTCCACCATCCTGGTGGCGCTGATCTGGATCGTGTTCAACTGTATCTTTGGGGCATTATATATGCTGGGGATCTTCGACGAAGGGATCATGCTGCTTCTGTGCAGCGCGTATTCTGTCTGCGACATGATCTGCATCCTCTTTTTCTGCCCGTTTCAGACACTTTTCCTGAAAAACAAATGCTGCGGTTCCTGCAGGATCTATAACTGGGATTATGCCATGATGTTTACCCCTTTGTTTTTTGTAAGAGGGCTTTATTCCTGGAGCCTGCTGCTGTTATCCGTCGCGCTGCTTGTCAGATGGGAGATCACTTTCTACAAACACCCGGAGAGGTTCTCGGAAAACACCAACCAGTATCTGGAATGCAGAAACTGTACCGAACGGCTCTGTGTGCACAAGAAGCAGCTGGGGAGATTAAAAAAGCATATCGAAGAGTATACAGCGAAGAAACTCAGGCTGCTCGGAAAGAATGAGAAATAGCCGGAATGATAAAGGGAGGAAAAAGAATGAAAAACAAGATCTGTATGTCGATCCTCGTTTCGATCTTGGCAGCGGCTATGCTGTCTGGGTCTTTCGGAGTTTATGCTGCTTCACCGGAAGAGCCGGCGGCCTCGGAACAGACAGAGGAAGTTTCATGGGCGCAAGGCACAGGCGCGGTGGAGATCCCGATCACACAGATCGACTCCATCCGGATCGGACAGGTGGAAAATGCGCAGGCGGCTACAGGCTGTACGGTGTTTATCTGCGAGGACGGCATGCGGGCTGGCCTGGATGTCCGGGGCGGTGGTCCGGCCTCCCGGGAAAGTCAGCTCCTGAACCCTTTGATGGCAGCCCAGCAGATCCATGCCATCGTGCTGTCCGGTGGAAGTGCCTATGGTCTCGGCACGGCCAATGGCGTGATGGCGTATCTGGAAGAGAAAGGTTATGGATACGATACCGGATTTGCCCTTGTCCCGCTGGTGGCGCAGGCGGACATCTATGACCTCTCTGTCGGAGATTCCACGGTACGTCCGGATGCCGCAATGGGGTATGAAGCGGCAAGGCTGGCCATGGAAGAGCCCAATTACAGGGATGGGAACTACGGAGTCGGCTGCGGAGCAACGGTGGGCAAGATCAACGGCATGGATACCTGTATGAAAACAGGGATTGGCAGCTTCGCGATCCAGATCGGCGACCTGAAGATCGGCGCAGTTGTCGTACTCAACGCTCTGGGAGATATCTATGACTGGAAAACCGGGGAGCAGATCGCGGGCCTTCTTTCCGAGGACAAAGGAGAATTCCGAAACACGGCAGCTTATATGATGTCCTCCATCGAAGCGGTGGACAACAAATTTACCGGCAACACAACCCTCGCGGTTGTTATGACCAATGCGGCATTTGACAAGGCTCAGCTGTGCAAGATCGCCGGTATGGCGCATGACGGATACGCCAGGTCCATCAACCCGGTGCATACATCGGCGGATGGTGACAGCATCTATGCGGTATCTGTGGGAACGGTCTCAGCGGATCAGGATCTGGTGGGCCTGCTGGCAGCAAATGTTGTCAGCGAAGCGATCGTCAGGGCAGTGGAACACGCGGATAGCGCTTACGGATATCCGGCGGCAGCAGATCTCAAAAAGGAGGATTAAGCGATGATGAAAGTTGGTCTGTACTCGATCTCCTGCTCGGGGGTATGGTTTTGCGACCGCCCGGCTCTTACGGTAGAGGAATTTATCGATACGGCAAAAAAATACGGCTATGAAGGGGTGGAGATCGACCTGAAGCGGCCCCATGGATCGCCGATCGACCTGGACAGCAAAAGATGCGCCGAGATCCGGGATTACGCTCAGAAAAAAGGGCTGCCCATCTGTGCGGTTTCGGCCAACAACAATTTTGCCATGCCGATCCCCGAAGCGGTGGAAAATGAACTTCTGATGGTAAAGGAACAGATCCGGGTGGCCAGGGAACTTGGCGCGCCGGTGTTAAGACTTTTTGCCGCCTGGCGGGGCGTTGTGATGCGGGAAGGCATTGCCACCTATGAGGTCACCAAAACACCCAACTATCTGGGAATGCTGAAATACCAGCAGTTCCAGCAGATCCTGGCATGTTTCAGGGAATGTGCAAAATGGGCTGAAGAAGCCGGGGTTATGCTGGCGCTTCAGAACCACGCGCCGGTGATCGAGACATATAAAGATATGCTGGAGTTTGTCCGTCTGGTGGATTCCCCGAATTTCAAATGCTGTCTGGATGCGCCATGTCTGGGATGGAATGCTGTGGTGCAGTCTGATGATTATATCAGGCAGGCGGTGAAAGCCGTGGGAGATCTGCAGGTGCTGTCCCATGCCAATGCGGAATTTGTGGAGAAGGAAGACGGCAGCATTGAGATGATCCCTTATGATACCCATGAACAGCCGGTGGTGACCAATTACCCCATGTTCATAAAGACCCTGAAAGAGATCGGGTACGACGGCTTTATCAATTACGAATTCTGCCATATGCCGTTCCATGACGGAAAGGTGCTGGGATATAACGACTACATCGAAGACCAGATCCGCCTGGCCAGAAAGTATTTTCAGAAGCTGATCGAGGAAGCGTAGGGAAAAGGAACGACGATTTCCTGATGCCTCACAGCGGCAGACTGATCTGGGGATCGATCCATGACTTCTGCGGGACGTCATGGATCTGATCCCCTTCTTTGAAGTTTCCGATCAGAAACGGCGACTTCGGGTCATGAAGCCGGCTCTGAGCAAGCACCGCTGCGGGCTCGGCGTTGGCGTAGCAGTACCTGCACAGATGCCTGCAGGTATTATAAGCCCCGATATCGCAGGAAAGATAACAGGCGCATTCGGCTCTGGCGCCTTTCCTCTTCGGTGCGTTCAGGCGCATGCCGATAGCCTTTTCATAATCGCTGATCCGCATGCAGCCGCCGCAGTCTGCGCCGTAGGCGGCAAGCTCATCACCTTCCGCGCAGGGCTTGACGGTCATGCCGTGGGAAGAGGCGATCCGGATGATCTCCTTTCCCAGGACCAGACGATCCGCTTTTGCGACTTCCCGGGCTTCCGGGAAGTTTTTTCTGACTTTCGGATAGAGGTCAATGAAGCTGATCACCACCGTTTCGGTATACCCATCTAATGCCGCCGCAATCTGGTCAAACGCCCGGAGATGGTAGTCCATTGTGTACCGTTCTGACAGGAAGATCGGATCATAGCGCCAGCCGATACTGTGGATACCGACTGTGTCGGAGAGCTGTTTAAAGTCCTCCAGCAGCCGGTGCTTATCCGGAACATGCGGCTCAATATCCCGCCCGTAGGGCGTGATGGTGACGAACCAGTATTGGCCGTACTCTTTCAGAAGGTCCATATAGGGGAACATGGGAGCGGGGTTCTTGGTACAGAAACCGACGACGTCTACGACAGACGGATCCAGGCGGTAGCGGCTGACCTGATCCGGATTGTATGGGTTGCGGACACAGACAAACCTTTCTTTCAGACGGTTTGCAAACCATTCGGCGTAAAATGCCGGAATATCTGTTCTCTGTCCCGTATTGATGATCATTTTTCGCAGCCTCTTGTTCTTTTCTTTCTTCATTGTACCACAGATCGATCATTTTCCGCTGCTGATCTTTAGGTTCGTTTTAGTATAATGCGATATGATCCTGCATGAAAATGATGGAACGATCTCAGAAGATCGTGGAAAGAAAGGAAATAAAACGATGAAAGACAGAAAGAAACAGATCCTGAAGAAACTGACTGCCCTTTTGCTGGTATTTGCATTTGCGGCCATCACAGCATCCGCTTCCTTCGCGGGAGAATCGGAAGGCGGCAGCAGAGGAGGACACGGAGGGTCCGGCGGAATGCAGGCAGAAAACGACGAAGTGGTTCAGGCTGCATTTGAAGAGACTGAAGGAGCTTTTATCCAGGAGAATTTTACAGATCCCGACACCGGATATGAGCTGGAATACAGCCTGTATATCCCGAATGATTATTCGGAAGACACAGCGTATCCGCTGATCATGTTCATTCCGGATTCTACCGGATCCGGACGCAGCGCCGAGGAGATCGTCAGCAGTTATTACGGAGCAGCTGTCTGGGCTACGCAGGAAGAGCAGGAAAAACATCCTTCCTTTGTGTTTGTCCCGGCGTTTACCGATGTCGTGGTCGATGATAACTGGAATACGTCCGGCCAGATCGAAACAGCTGTGAAAGCACTGCAGTATCTGACAGAAACCTACAGTATTGACACGGACCGGCTTTATACCACCGGCCAGTCTATGGGCTGTATGACTTCCTTATACCTGAACAGCGTCTATCCGGATCTTTTCGCGGCATCCCTGTATGTTTCCGGCCAGTGGGACATTGCTGCTTTGCAGAACATGGAAGAGCAGACCTTCTTCTACATCACGTCGGCGGGTGACAGCAAGGCGTCCGGCGGCCAGAGTGAAGTCATGGCCCTGTTTGACGGAGACGGCGTTTCATATACTTACGGAGAATGGAACTGCAAGGATGCGGATCAGAACGAGCAGGCGGCAGCGCTGATCGCGCAGGATCTTCCGGCAAATATGATCCGGTTCGATGCGCAGTACACCGATGATTCGGGAAATGAGCAGACCCTGGGACATATGCAGTCCTTTAACTACGCCTATAAGATCGAGGCAGTCCGGGACTGGCTGTTCGCGCAGTCAAAATAAAAACCAGACTCCCTGCGGCTATGGAATATTTGCCGGCAAACTGGTAATATAAAACTATGAAAAAGATACTTCTGTTCCATGTGAATATTTTCAAGCAGAACAGTCTCCGGAAACTGTGCGACGATCTGGGGATCGAAACCTGTGTGGTCACGGACCGGGAACTGCCCGTAACCCTTGGCGTGATCGCCGGAATGCCGGTTCCGGAAGGCTCTGCCGGCAGCGGAAAGCCGGTGCCGTTTTCGGATGAGATGATGGTATTCTGCGGGCTCGAACCGGATCTTCTGGACCGTTTCCTTGCAGAGTACAGAAACCGGGAGATTGCTCCTATCCCGCTGAAGGCGGTCCTGACGCCTTATAACGCCGGATGGACACCGGGAAGACTGTGCATGGAACTGAAGAAAGAACAGCAAAGTATTGCCTCGGCACGAAGGGAGAATAAAGCATGAAAATGAATAAGATCCATACAGAAAAAGCACCTGCGGCAGTGGGACCGTATTCCCAGGCGATGGAGATCAATGGCCTTATCTATACCTCCGGTCAGATCGCTCTGGATCCGGTAACCGGTGAACTCGTGGGAAAGACTATCGAAGAGCAGGCAGAACAGGTCATGAAGAATCTGGTGGCCATACTGGAAGCGGCCGGAACAAAACCGGAAAATGCAGTCAAGACCCTGTGCTTTCTGACAGACATCAAAGATTTTGCGGCGTTCAATGAAGTATACGCAAGATATTTTACGGAAAAGCCGGCCAGATCCTGCGTGGGCGTCAGGGAACTGCCCAAGGGCGCGATCTGCGAGGTGGAAGTGATCGCTGCGGTGTAAAGCGGAGCAGCCGGACAGGCGGCAGACGATAACACAGAATAAAAAAGTACCCCGGGAAAGAGGAAGTGTCTTTATTTCCCGGGGTATTATTGTGCGCAGTTAAAAAAATGAAAAAACCTGAGAGGGGGAGGGGTTTGTTCGATGGCTGTTTACTGCGCTGCAAACATTTCCATAATGGCCGGCGCGTTTTCATCCACAAACAGATTGATGCAGTTTGTGATCAGCTCTTCCGAGTAATCTGCCGGGATGCCCGCAGCAAGCCAGTAAGCATAAGCGCCTTCATAATAGCTGGACAGACCTTCTTTGTCGGGTCCGTAACGGAATTCTATATGGTAGGTTTCATCCGGCGTATCTCCTGCAAAGGCAAAGTATTTGAAATCGTCTTCGGCATCTTCTGCCACATAGATATCCATTTTCGGCCATTCTTCTTCACTCAGGATCTCAGCGTACATAGCGTTCATTTCCTCACCGAGATCCATTTTCATTGTTTCCAGGAAAGTATAGGTGTGAGAGAAGAGCTCATTTCCTTCCGCATCGGTGCCGGAGATGGTATCTCCTTCTATCGTGATCTTTGCGGGTCCATTGATGAAGAAGCAGTCAAACATGCTGTATCCCGGCTGTTCCTGCGAAAGCGCGACCGCTTCTTCCCCGTAAACCTCCGCTTCCATCATGGTGAGCAGCATTTCTCTTGCGGTCTTTGCGGACTCCTCGTCAAGTCCTGCGGATTCTTCCAGCCTGGTCAGCCAGATATCTGTATACGTTTCTTTTTCCGTCTCCGGGAAAAGTTCTACATATGTTCCTGCCAGATCTTCCAGGGTGACGGATGGCGCCGGCGCAGTGTCTGCCGTTTCGGCGGCAAATGCCGATGCTGTTCCCACGGACAGAACAAATGCCAGTGAAAGACCGGCTGCTTTTGATATGATACGCTTCATAATGATCTCCTTTCAAAACAGTAGTTAGCAATAACTAACTGCAAATAAATTACTAGAAGAAGGATGAATTGTCAATACAAAATAAACATTTTGCCGTAACTTTTTTCTTGCAATATTTGAAGAAAATGCTAAAATTGGTAAGCAAGTGCTAACCATTATAAATAAGGAAAGAGAGGAATATTATGGTCAGAACAGTATTGAAAATTGACGGTATGATGTGCGGAATGTGTGAAGCGCATATCTGTGATACGATCCGGAAGGCTGTCCCCGATGCGAAGAAGGCGGCAGCATCCCGGAAGAAAAAAGAAGCTTCCTTCCTGACAGCGGTACCGGTGGACGCAGAACTTCTGAAGAAGGCTATCGACGCCACAGGATATACCTGCCTGGGGATTGTGTCAGAGGCATAGGGGGTTACTTCAGGGCTACTCCTGCTTCTGCCGCAAGCAGCAGCACGTAAAGAAATATCATGAATAAAAATGCATTGACAAATTAGCGTAGGCTAACTATAATGGCGTCAGAAAGTTAGCTGACGCTAACACTTTTAGGCGCTTAAGTTTCTGGTAAAAGCGGAAGAAGGGTTTGAAATGCTGCCATTAAGTTTAGCTGATCCGGGAGAGGAAGTGGTTGTCCGCAGAGTGGGCGGCTCCCCGGAGGTAAAGAAACATTTGGAAGATCTGGGATTTACGGCGGGCAGTACCGCTACGGTGATCACTTCCCTGAATGGAAATGTGATCGTCAAAGTAAGGGAATCCCGGGTCGCCATCAGTGATGAGATGGCCCGTAAGATCATGGTTTAATCTGGAGGTAAGGAAATGAAGAATCTGAGGGAGATACCGGTAGGTGCTCAAGCGACGGTAAAGAAGATCCATGGAGAAGGCGCGGTCAAACGCCGGATCATGGACATGGGGATCACCAAGGGCGTAGAAGTTTACGTGCGGAAAGTGGCGCCGCTGGGGGATCCGATCGAGATCAGGGTACGCGGGTATGAATTGTCCCTGCGTAAAGCAGATGCTGAAAACATCGAAGTTGAGTAGTTCTTTTTTTGACAAAAAGGTTAGCTGGTGCTAACGAATTAAGGGAGAGAAAATGAATATCCGAATTGCACTTGCAGGAAATCCGAACAGCGGAAAAACGACATTATTTAATGCATTAACCGGGTCCAATCAGTTTGTGGGAAACTGGCCCGGCGTTACGGTGGAGAAAAAAGAAGGAAAGCTGAAAAAACATGACGGCGTGGTCATTACCGACCTGCCGGGCATTTACAGTTTGTCCCCTTATACATTGGAAGAGGTGGTTGCCCGTAATTACCTGATCAATGAGCGGCCAGACGCGATCCTGAACATCATCGACGGGACCAACCTGGAACGAAATCTGTATCTGACGACGCAGCTGGTGGAACTGGGGATCCCTGTTGTCGCAGCCGTCAATATGATGGATATCGTAAAGAAAAACGGCGATAAGCTGGATACGAAAGAACTGTCCCGCCAACTGGCCTGCCCGGTGGTGGAGATCTCTGCCCTGAAGGGGACCGGAGTCCTGGAGGCCGCGGAAACCGCTATTAAGGCGGCCGGCGGAAACAGGACCATCCCGCAGCATACCTTCTCGGGACCGGTAGAGCATTGCCTGGCCCATATCGAAGAAGCAGTGGTCCATAACCTTCCGGAGGAGCAGCAGAGATGGTACGCCATCAAAGTGTTCGAGCGGGATGATAAGGTGATGGAGCAGCTGCAGCTGGCTCCGGAAACCATCGAGCATATCAACGCCGATATCGCTGCCGTGGAAAAGGAAATGGACGACGACGCGGAGAGCATCATCACCAATGAACGGTATGTGTATATCGCCCAGGTGATCAAGTCGTGCTATAAAAAACACAAAGCCGGAAGCCTCAGCACTTCGGACAAGATCGACAAGATCGTGACCAACCGCTGGCTGGGCCTGCCGATCTTTGCCGTTGTGATGTTCGCGGTTTACTGGATCGCCATGGTGGCGGTGGGCACGCCGGCAACCGACTGGGCCAATGACGGCTTGTTCGGCGACGGATATCACCTGCTGGGGATCGGTACCGCAGAGTATGAAGAAGCTGTGGAACGCTACGGCGATTCCGATGCGATCATTGCAGCATTTGCAAAGGAATATCAGGTGGAGCTCGATGAAGAAGATCCGGAGGGGTCATTGCAAACGCTTCTGGAAGCGGTGCCCGAAGATGCTTCCATTACTTATATCACACAGGATGAAGAAACCCTTGCCGTGGAAGAGCATCCGGATACCAAAAAAGCAGATCTGGAAACAGCTGCAGCTGAATTTCTGAGCACGGAATCCGGCTATAAGGAAGAGATCGGCGCACCGGATCCGGCTGCCTACGGAACCTGGGTTCCTGGAATCCCTGTCCTGATCGAAAATGCGCTGGATGCGGCCAATGCCGCTCCCTGGCTGAAGGGTCTGATCCTGGACGGTATTGTGGCAGGTGTCGGAGCCGTCCTCGGTTTCGTACCGCAGATGCTGGTCCTGTTCCTTTTGCTGGCTTTCCTGGAAGCCTGCGGCTACATGGCCAGGATCGCCTTTGTCCTGGACAGGATCTTCCGTAAGTTCGGTCTGTCCGGCAAATCCTTTATCCCGATGCTCATCGGCGTCGGCTGCGGCGTTCCGGGCATCATGGCATCCAGAACGATCGAAAATGAACGCGACAGGCGTATGACCATCATGACGACGACCTTTATCCCCTGCGGCGCGAAAGTTCCGTTTATCTCCATGATCGCCGGCGCGATCTTCGGAGGATCTGCATGGGTCGCTACCAGCGCCTACTTTATCGGCGTGGCAGCCATCGTTGTCAGCGGCATTATGCTGAAAAAGACCCGGCGGTTTGCCGGCGATCCTGCTCCCTTTGTCATGGAGCTGCCGGCATACCATCTGCCGACGGTCGGAAATGTGCTCCGCTCCATGTGGGAGAGAGGCTGGAGCTTCATCAAAAAAGCCGGCACCATCATTCTGCTTTCCACCATCCTGGTCTGGTTCCTCAGCCGTTTCGGCGTGGCGGACGGCGTCTTCCGGATGCTGGAGGAAGAAGAACTGGATCTTTCCATCCTTGCAACAGTCGGCAGCGCCATTGCCTGGATCTTTGCCCCTCTGGGATTTGGTACCTGGCAGGCGACAGTGGCGTCCATCACGGGACTGATCGCCAAGGAAAACATCGTAGGCACCATGGGTATCCTCTACGGCGGAACCGCTGCCTATGCCAATATGGCGGCAGCATTTTCCGGCATCGCAGCTTACGCGTTCCTGGTCTTCAATCTCCTGTGCGCTCCCTGCTTTGCAGCCATCGGCGCCATCAGACGGGAGATGAACAATGCCGGATGGACCTGGTTCGCCATCGCCTACCAATGTGGGTTTGCTTATGCAGTAGGACTGATGATCTACCAGTTCGGCGGGATCTTCACCGGACAGATCAATGTCATTGGCCTGATCGCTGCAGTGGCCGTGCTGTGTGTGATGATCTATATGCTCTTTTTCAGAAAGTATAAAGAAGCAACGGTTCTGACCAAGAACGTCTGAGACATTTCGGGAAAGAAAGAGGTTTGATATGGACTGGATTGGACAAAATGCGGGAACGATCATTATCAGCCTGATCCTGCTGGCAGCCGTTGTCGCCGCCGTCAGGAAACTGTGGAAAGATAAAAAACAGAAGGGAGGTTCCTGCGGCTGCGGCTGCGGGAGCTGCTCCTCCTGCGGGATGTGCCATACGCAGAAAAAATAAACAGGAAGCTGCCGCCTCAGGGTGTGCAGCTTTTTTGTGTGCAGGAACAGCTTGTGTTCTTGAAACGGCCGATTTTTGTATATGAGAACAGTAAGCGTACTTTTTTCGGCAAATTCTGAAATTTGAGAATACAAAGTGTTCTTTATTTCGACATTCTTAATATTTAAGAACTGTCGAAGTATTCTTTAATCCCGGGATATTCCCATATGAGAATACTTTGTATTCTTTTATAGAGCAAATCTAAAAAAAGAGAATACATGGTCTGTTCTTTAAATATGAAAAACGGCTAATCAAGAACACTTTGTATTCTTAAATTTGGGAAAACCCCGGTTCAAGAATACCAGGTGTTCTTCTTTCTGCAAAAAACCAAAATGAAGAATGCTTTCTGGAAAATAGAGTCTGTTCACTTGCCCGGCAATACGCTATGATGGACATGACAAGAAACACAGAACAGATCTGCATGAGGCTTGTGCAGCACGGGTTTTTGCAAAATATATGGAAAGGCGGTAGAAAATGAGAAAAAGAGCAGGTATCCTAACTATTCTTACGGCAGTGCTTCTGATGTTTACCGGGATTAGCGCCTTTGGACTGCCGCTGGCAGCGCCGGACAAGGCAGAGAGGGCAATTGTTACGTCGGAAGACGCAGATGAATGGATCCGGGTCCTGCTGGGGGACCACCCGGAGGAGCTGGATGGACAATGGAAGCTGACGGATCAGATGAAGGCAGCAGTGACCATGTCGGGTGGCATGAAGGGGATCGCAGATTCACTGGCAGCGCTGGGAACGATCGAGATGATCGGCAGTGCCTATCAGGGAGAAGTGCAAGGCCTTCAGGCGTTTTTTATTCCCTGCGTATTTTCTGCAGCGTCAGTGGATCTGATCCTGGTGACAGACCAAGGCGCTGTCGCGGGACTGACGACCGGCCCCTACACGAATGTTCCGGAAAATGAAGAGCAGGCAGAAGGATTTGAGACAGTCGAACTGGCGGTTCCGGTGCCGGAGCTGAATGGCGAATTGCCAGGAACATTGACTCTTCCGGAAGGAGAAGGACCGTTTCCGGCGGTGGTTCTGGTGCATGGATCAGGTCCCAGCGACCGGGATGAGACCATCATGAACCTGAAGCCCTTCCGGGACCTGGCGGAAGGCCTCGCAAGAGAAGGCATTGCAGTATACCGCTATGACAAGCGGACCTATGTTTACGGTGCGCAGCTGGCTAATGACATACAGGCAACATTGATGGATGAGACGGTGGAAGACGCAGCAATGGCGGTGCAGATACTGGCGCAGCAGGAGAAGATCGACCCGTCCCGGATCTTTGTGCTGGGGCACAGTCTGGGCGGCAATGCGGTCCCTGCCATTGACCGGGCACTGAAGGAGCAGACAGTTTCCGCCTGCGGCTATATCCTGCTGGCGGCATCTCCAAGGCCGTTGGAGGAACTGATGCGGCAGCAGTATGACTATCTGTATTCCCTGATGCCGGAAGTGACGCAGGAGCAGCAGGAAGAAAAAGACGCCCTTTTCAAAGAACTGGACAGGCTGCAGGATCTGGATCTCCTGGCAGATGAAGAGATGATCGCCGGAGCCTATGCGTCTTACTGGAAATGGCTGACGGACTATGATGTGCTGCATATGGCGGAAGAGATCGAAAAACCCTGCCTTTTGCTGCAGGGAGAAGAAGACTATCAGGTCACGATGGAAGATTTCGGGATCTGGCAGGAAGCTTTGAAAGACAAGGCAAACTGGCAGCTGATCTCTTATCCGGGATTGACGCATCTGTTTACGGCAGGGGAAAAGGCGGAAGGTCCGGAAGCTTACCTTCGCACGGAAAAGGTGGACGACAAAGTAATACGGGATATTGCCGGGTTTATTGGGCAGTAGTCAACTCGCCTGCTTTCCTGTCAGCCTCCAGCAGATAGCTGTAGTCTTCCTTTGCTTTCTGCGCCTTGAGCTGTCCGCCAATAAAGGGGATCCAGGAAATCTCCTCCAGTTGCTTCAGCTGGTCCTGCCTGTCCGGATTGCCGGCACAGACATGACAGTAGGGCACATAGGTATGAAGGCCGCAGATCTGCATCTGGATCTTGCGGATCCCGAGGATCATTTTCAAAAGGAATAAACGGGAGCGGTCTGCAGGCGCGGGCTTTAAAAGATCCGTGATCCGTTCCAATGATCCGGCAGAAAGAACATCCGCCTTCTTTTCAAGCAGGCTGGAAGCCATCTGGGTTGTGCTGCCGGAAATATCGATCAGCTGTTCCGGGGAACACGACTCCAGAAACGCAGCCGCTTTTGCAGCAGCGTTATTTTCAAAGGGGATCGTATGGCCACGATCTTCCACAAAGGCTTCACCTTTCTCTACAGCGATGAACTGTGTTTTCGGCATATAGTAAAGCTGCAGCATGGCGTCTAAAAGCCACAGAGCCTGCCGGTTTTCCGGACAGAACAAAAACTCTGCGGCTTCCGGAAAGCATTCACACACTGTCTGTGTCTGCGCCTCGCGGAGCGGCATTTCCGTAAGATGTTTCGTCAGCGTGCTGCGGTAGCCTGATCGTTCCTGAAACATCAGCATCGCAAAGGAGCGGAGCTTTTTTTCACAGTCTTTCAGTGTCTGTCCCGCAGTCGGAACACAGGGGATCACGATCCGGAAATCCGGGGCGTGCAGATTCTGCGCCAGGGCTGCGCCGGCAAATTCTTTTTTTCCATATCCGCCGAGAATGCTGGCGACCGGAAGAGACAGGACCAGGTCCGCTCCGGCCTTCACATACGCTTTTGCCCGTTCTTCGCAGAATGGCGTAAGCAAGGATCCGCCGGAGGAAAAATCCCCGGCACTTACCAAAATAACCAGATCATCCGGGCAGGATTGGCGGACCTTTTCGAGCATGCGGGTATTGGAAAGGCAGGACAGTTCTTCATTTTCAAAAGACAGGACAGTTCTCATATTTTTTCCTCGAAGTGCTTTACAGAGTATCCTTAAAACCGGTATCATCCTATCATGTGAGACAGCTGATTGCAAACCGATGCTGCCTTGAAGAAGCAGGAGAAAAATTATTTTGGAATGCGGTTGTAGGGTTTCTTCCCAAAAACAGACTGGATAATCAGAAAGACAAAGAAAAAGCAGAGAAAGGACATTAACCATGAAGAGAAGAATGCTTGCGATACTGGTAACTTTGTTTGTGATCGGCTGCGCGGGAGCAGCATTTGCCGGGGAAATGCCTGCGGATACAAAGGGAATTCCTTACATTGAATACTATGCGGATCTGATGGGCAAAGATCCTGCCGATATCGACCTGTCCAAAGCGGTGTGCCTGACGTATTCCTGGCAGGAGTGCGAATTTGCCTATCCGATGCAGTACATCCGGGACGAGGAGAGCATCCTGAGTGCGGCGGAGTTCTTCCGCGGCATTTCTGTTACCGGGGAACCGGATGGCATCTTCAGCACGGAAGGCGGGCAGGGGCTGTCCCTGCAGGATGAAGAGGGCCATACCATCATCAGCATTTTTATCCAGGCTGGCATGATCGATTCCGCTGATGGCCGAAGAGAAGCACAAGGACTCTCCGGGATCAGAAATATCCCCGGGCTTATGACCCCGGCCGACTGGGAGGAGTATTATGCAAAACAGCAGGAAGCGGAAGAAACCTACAGGAAGACCCATCAGCTGAACTATCCGTGCACCCTCTTTGAAGCGGAAGGCAAAGAGGCGTTCGATTTCTACGAAGCGTGCACGGCTGAAGAGATCGACAGCATCTATTTCTTCCACAACGGAAAGAATGAATACGTGACAGACCGGGACGCTATCCAAAAGATCTATGACGGCCTCTGCAAAGTACAGGTAACGGGTCCGGGAGAGGCGTCCCGCTGGGCAGATCAGTGGAGCGTGACACTCTTTTATACACAGGAAGGAAAATCATTTTCCTCCGAGATCCATCTGTCATTCCGGGAAGCGGCGCTGTCGGCCGGGGATCAGGGATTTGCCCTGGAAGACCTGGAAGAGCTCTTTGCTTCCTATGATTGGGACGAGTTTGCAGCCATCGCCGAAATCATCAACCAAAAATAAATTATCGATAAACAATAAATAATTATTGACAAACAGATTTCTCCATGCTAGCATGTGGTTATCGAAAAACGATAAATGATATACGAAGAACGATAAAAGGAGGATCTGTTATGAAGTTACAAAAAGTCGTTATGGTTATTTCCGCGATCGCGGAGGTCTGCTACTGGATCGGCAGCGGCATGACCTGTGCGATCGTCATCAGCCTGGCGGTGGGATACACAGGGCTTGTCTCAAAACTGAGCAGCGTGATCCCGGAAAAAGGAAAGGACCTGATCGGGTTCGGATTCAGCATTTCCACCGTGGACAGCGCCGGAAATATCGTATGGGGCACGTATCTTTTATTCTTTATTACCCTGCTTCTGATGCTGCTTCTGATGGCAATGATCTGCCGGAATGTCCACCTGATCTTCAAAACGACTGCCGGTAAGACGAAATTCTCCAAGGGCAAAACGCCGTTTCAGCCGGATAATATCCGCATGGTGCGGGAGATCGGGATCTTTCTGATCCTGATCCCGGTGATCGGTCTGATCATGAGTATCATTGCGAGAGCGGTCTATTCCGCATCTGCTATTGAATGCTCCATGGATATGCATTTTGTAGTGGTCGGACTTGTGATACTCTGTCTGTCAGAAGTCTTTGCTTACGGCATGAAGCTGCAGCAGGATGTGGACGGACTGGTCTGACGGAGGTGCGGCATGGGAAAAATCATTTTGGAACTGGATATCATGATGGCAAGAAGACACATGTCCCTGAATGATCTGGCGGAGAAGGTAGGGATCACCAATGTCAATCTCTCCAAGATCAAGAACAACAAGGTCAATGCGATCCGCTTTTCTACCTTGGGCAATATCTGCAAAGCGCTGGCATGCGAGCCGGGAGACATCCTGAAGTACGATCCGGATGCCGAGGAGGATCTCCCGGAAGAAGAGTCGTGAGAAAACAGGGGGGGCAGCGTCATGAACATGCAGGAAAGTGCAAAGAACAAAAAAGCAGTAGTGGCAGGCCATATCTGCCTTGATATCACGCCGGTGATCCCCAAGCAGGCATCTTCTGATCTGAAGGAGATCCTGGTCCCGGGAAGGCTCCTGAATGTGGGAGCGGCAGATATCCATACAGGAGGGGCCGTAGCCAATACAGGGCTTGCCATGAAATTCCTGGGGGCTGACGTTTCTCTGGTGGGTAAAATCGGCCGGGATGCCTTCGGCGAGATGATCCTGTCTATCACCGACCGGTATGGCGCTTCGGAGGGCCTGATTCAAAGCAGCAGCGACTCCACCTCCTATTCTGTCGTGCTGGCTGTCCCGGGAGTGGACCGGATCTTTCTGCACAACCCAGGCGCAAACAATACCTTCTGCGCAGAGGACCTTCCGATGGACCGGATCTTTGAAGCAGCGCTGTTTCATTTCGGATATCCCCCACAGATGAAGCGGCTCTATGAAAACGGCGGCGAGGAACTGATCCGCATCATGCGCACTGTGCAGGAAGCAGGTGCCGCCACCAGTCTGGACCTGTGCGCGGTGGATCCGGATACGGAGGCGGGAAGGGCTGACTGGAACGCCATCCTGGCGAAAACGCTTCCTTATGTGGACCTCTTTGTGCCCAGTGCCGAAGAGCTGCTGTTCATGCTGGACAGGGCTCAATACGAGGAGCTTCACCGGAACTATCCGGGCAGGGATCTGACAGAAGTCCTGGATCCGGAGCGGGATATTAAGCCTCTGGGAAGGAAGTGCCTTGCCATGGGCGCCGGGATCGTTCTGTTAAAATGCGGCGTCATGGGCATGTATTTTTGTACCGCTTCGAAAGAGCGCCTGGATGCGGTCAGTGAAAAACTGTCCCTGGATCCCGCCGGGTGGGCAGACCTGGAATGGTTTGAGAAAAGCTTCCGGCCGGAGAAGATCCTGTCCGGGACGGGAGCAGGCGATACCAGCGCGGCAGCCTTTTTAACCTCGATCCTGAACGGAGAAGGACCGGAAAAATGCGTCCGTTACGCGGCAGCCACAGGAGCCTGCTGTGTTGCCGCCTACGACGCCCTCAGCGGACTGAAGAGTTTTAAGGAGCTGGACCGGATGATCGCAGCCGGCTGGGCCAGGAATGAATAAGGCGGAAGAAGTATTTGCAGATTGACAAACATGGGCAGCTATGCTACAAATACCCCTAATGATTTCGAGCTTTAAAGCATTGATGCATAAAAGCTGAAAGAGAGGACAATTGCCATGTTTTTGAAAATTCTGCTGCTTGTTGTATTTTTTGGAATCATGATCGCCGTAGGGCTTTACTGCCGCAGACATGCTACCGATGTCAGCGGCTTTGTTTTGGGCGGAAGGTCTGTCGGCCCCTGGCTGACCGCGTTTGCTTACGGCACGTCGTACTTTTCTGCCGTCATCTTCGTCGGATATGCCGGCCAGTTTGGCTGGAAATACGGACTTGCCTCCACCTGGATCGGTCTGGGAAATGCGTTTATCGGATCGCTCCTTGCCTGGGCAGTGCTGGGACGCCGTACCCGTATCATGACGCAGCATCTGCATTCTTCCACTATGCCGGAGTTTTTCGGCTGCCGGTTCAAGAGCCCGTCCCTGAAAGTCGGCGCTTCGATCATCACCTTCCTGTTTCTGATCCCATATACGGCTTCCCTTTACAACGGTCTTTCCAGACTGTTCGAGATGGCCTTCGGAATGGACTATACGATCTGTATCATTATCATGGCGATCCTGACCGGCATCTACGTGATCGCCGGCGGATATATGGCGACGGCCATCAACGATTTTATCCAGGGTATCATCATGCTCATCGGTATCATCGCCGTGATCATTGCTGTGATTGCGTCCAAAGGCGGTTTTACGGCATCCCTTGCAGGGTTGGCGCAGGTTTCCGATGAATCGGTTTCCGCGATCCCCGGAGCGTTCAATTCCTTCTTCGGACCGGATCCACTGAATCTGCTGGGCGTTGTGATCCTGACCTCCCTGGGTACCTGGGGACTTCCGCAGATGGTGCAGAAGTTCTATGCGATCAAGAGTGAGGACGCTGTGAAAAAAGGAACCGTTATCTCTACGATCTTTGCTATCGTGGTAGCAGGCGGCTGCTATTTCCTGGGCGGATTCGGACGGCTGTTTTCGGATGCCATCGAGCTTTCCCCCAACGGGATCCCGGTTGGCGGGTATGACGCGATCATTCCCACCATGCTCTCCTATCTGCCGGATATCCTGATCGCGGTAGTCGTGATCCTGGTCCTGTCCGCTTCCATGTCGACCCTTTCTTCCCTGGTACTCGCTTCCAGTTCCACGATCACTATTGACCTGCTGAAAGGCAGTCTGATCAAAAACATGGACGAGAAGAAACAGGTCTTCATCATGCGGATCTTTGTCGTGGTATTTATCGTGATCTCTGCCGGCATTGCCATTTTCCAGTATCAGAGTTCCCACAGCGCCACCAGCTCCAACAGCGCAACCTTCATTGCACAGCTCATGGGCGTTTCCTGGGGCGCTCTGGCCGGCGCATTCCTTGCTCCGTTCCTGTACGGACTGTACTGGAAGAAGACTTCAGGCGCTGCCTGCTGGGTCAGCTTTATCTTCGGCTCCGTGGTCATGGTCCTGAATATGCTGTTCAGGCCTTCCTTCCCGGCGATCCTGCAGTCCCCCATCAACTGCGGCGCTTTCTGCATGCTGGCCGGGCTGATCATTGTGCCGCTGGTCAGTCTGTTCACGCCGAAACCTGAGAAAGCCATGGTGGAAGAAGCCTTCTCCTGCTATGACCTGAAGGTGCAGGTATCTCAGAAGAGATCTCTGATCGACTGATCCTGAAACTGCGATCGATGAACGTTCACGCTGCCCGCCGGAAACTTACCGGCCGGGCAGCCTTTTTGTATGGGGTATGGTGCGGCCTCAGGCGGACAATGAGTTTGTATGGAAATCTGTACAGATAGTTGTTATAATCGGAACGATCGAATTCAAAAGAAAGCACAGGCACAAGCTATGGAAATACTGTCACTGATCGGAATATTTGTCGGAATTATCCTGATGATCCTTTTGACCTACAAGGGTTATTCCATTATCTGGGTTGCGCCGCTTTGCGCTTTTGTGCTGGCGGTGTTTGCCCTGGGGGCAGGCCTTGGCGAAGGAAGAACTCTTTTGAGCGCCTATACCGTGGACTATATGCGGGGCGTGGGGGAGTACTTTATCTCCTGGTTCCCGGTCTTTTTCTTCGGGGCTGTATACGGAACGATCATGAACAAAACAGGTGCCGCCGGGGCGCTGGCCGATGTGATCGTCCGGAAGATCGGCGCGCGGTTTGTAGTGCTGGCGGTTTTACTTCCCTGTCTGGTGCTGACTTACGGCGGGGTTTCGCTGTTTGTTGTTGTCTTCATCATGTATCCGATCGGAAGTGCTATCTATCGGGCGGCCAATGTTCCAAAAAATCTTCTTCCCCCGGTGATCGCTTTTGGTTCCTTGGGGATCACCATGACTAGTGTTCCGGGTACCCCACAGATCCAGAATCTGATCCCCATGGAGTATTTCGGGACCACAGCTATGGCAGCCCCCTTGCTCGGGATTACCGCCAGCCTTCTGATCGGCGTCCCCGGATATCTTTACCTGGACTGGAGAGTGCGAAAAGCGAAACAGAAGGGTCTGGGTTTTTCGGAGGAAATCACTGTTAAGGAAGCAGGCGTCGAAGAAGAAAAACAACCCTCCTGGATGTGGCTGGGTGGGCTGGTTCCTCTGGTGGTCGTGTTCATTACTTTGAATGTGCTGAAATGGAATGTGATCCTGGCGCTGCTCGCCGGCATTTTCGTCTGCTGCCTGTTCGGCTGGCGAAAGATCAAAACGCTTCCTGATGCCTTGACTGACGGGGCGAAAAGCTCGGTGACAGCGATCATGAATTCTGCCAGCGCGGTAGGATTTGGATCCGTGATCCGGATCGTTCCGGGATTTGTGCTCCTGACAGGTCTCCTGGCGGGCAGCAGCGTTTCCGCTTTCTCCCTGTTCCTTTCAGATTCCCTTTCGAGCGCGATATTGGCGGGGGCGACCGGTTCCGCGTCAGGCGGCCTGCCCATTGCCCTGACAACGTTTGCCGATCAGTATCTGGAGATTGCGGCGCAGCTGGGCATCAGTCCGGAGCTGCTTCACCGGTTTGCTGCCATCGGCGCCGGAAGCCTGGACAAACTCCCCCACAACGGAGCAGTCATCACGATCCTTGCAGTATGCGGATGCACCCACAAAGAATCCTACAAGGATATTTTCGTGGTATCGATCCTGATCCCGATGGCCGCCATGCTGATCCTGGTTTCCGTATGGGGGTTTCTTGTATAGCCGGTTTTTGTGCCGGAGCAATTTGATCCGGTA
>R26__coassemble_336_pt1 | contig 30575 bp, 28 predicted proteins | sample R26__metabat2_high_PE_046 | metagenome-assembled genome bin R26
CCCATGGCTTATGGGCAATTACCTGGCTATGCAGCTGTCTTTCCGGAAAGTCTGATACCGGCATCCTGAATGATCGTGAACAGAAAAGATACCCTTAAGGAGGTACCGGTTGGGTTCCGGCTTTCTGAAAAAAGAAAAAAAGAAAATAAAAGAGATCCAGGGGATCCAGGACAAACTTTTGTATATCTGGGATTATTATAAGCTGTGGATCGTCGGATTCCTGGCACTTATAGTGGCAGGAATCTATTTCCTGACGAGACTCAGCAGCGCCCATTCGGACTATTGGTTTTATCTGATCCTGGCGAATACCATGGAAGATGTCGGTACCGGTTCCAGGCTGTATGATGGATATCTGGAACAGACAGATTTTGATCTGGAGGAAAAATCCGTTGTATTTAATAACCAGATCTATTTTGATTTTACCTTGAATACGACAGGAAATACCTATTTTGAATCGTTTATTGTGTTTTCGGAAGCAGGAACCCTGGATGCGATCACAATGGAGAGCAATTCTCTGACCGCATTGGGACAGACCGGACGCCTGATGGATCTGAACAACGAAGAAGCCGCGTCGATCAAGGCGAAATATGAAAACAGGTTTCTGTACTATGAAACAGAAGATGAAGAAGGGAATCCGGTATCCTATCCTGTGGGGATCGATGTGACAGACAGCATTCTCATGACAGAATATCATATCTACGGAAAAACCTGTGCCCTGGGGCTGGGATTCAATTCACACAATATAGAAGCGACGGAAAGATTCCTGGACTATATTCTGAACAGTCCGTCTGCGCAGGAGGAGAAAAGGTGAATCGTTTTGTTTCCGGCTTTTTAAGCAATGACAGTTTTTTCGGAAAGCTGATGACCAGGATCGCGATCATAGTCGGCGCCAATCTTATGTTTCTGGTATTCTGTATTCCGGTTGTCACCATAGGGCCATCGATCGCTGCCCTTTATTATGTGATGCTGGAAACCTTATACAGAAACAGTGCCTTGAATCCATTCAAGACATTTTGGAAAGGGTTTAAAATGAACCTGAAACAAGGGATCATTACCTGGCTGATCGCGCTGGCGATCATCGTGCTGGCGTACTTCGACATCCGCTTCAGCAGCTGGGCAGGCGGCATTTTCTCTGTATTTCTTGTTGGGATCTATATAGTGATCGCAGCAGCTGTTATCATATACAGTTATCTTTACCCGGTGATGGCTTCCTTTAACGGAACAATCAAGGAACTGTACGTCAACACGATATATTTCGCATTTAAGAAACCTTTCCGGATGATCCTGCTGGTCGGAGTGGAAGCAGGTGCCGCCTTTTTGACATACGGTTTCCTGGATATGCTTCCTTTGTGGGCGTTCTGCTGGTTCTTCTTCGGGTTCGGCGCCATCGCTTTGCTCGGCGCAAAACTTTTGCTGCCGCTGTTTAAACCCTTCCAGGAGAAAAAGCCTGCCGCCGAAGGTGCCGCACAGTCTTCTGACACGGAATTTAAGCTCTCTGATGATGACGAGGATTCTATGGATGACCTGAAGAAAATGGATGGAATGTAATGATAACCTGTTTTTCTGTCAGGCTCTGAACAGTGTTAAAATTTCACAGAAACAGACGGGATTATTTGGCGCAAAATCGTCATAATATACAACTTGCAACATATCAACTAGTCTAAGAAACAAATCACCATATTCGATAGCGGTGCGTGTTTGATAAAATCAGAATATCTAAATCTATGGCATCGTTCCACTCCACTCAATGGGCGGTGTACATAAAGAAAAGGAGAAGATCCCTTATGATTCAGGGTGCGGCAGTGTGGAGACCTGTCGTAAAGCGTTCCGGGTCAGACTCCCGGTTCTGTGAGGTGTTCGTTAGCGGTAGCTGGGACACTGGAATCATGATAAATGGCTGAGGTTAGCATCAGAAACTTGTTGAAGGTGTATGACAACAACATCACATCCGTACATAACTTCAATCTTGAGATCAAAGACAAAGAGTTTATTGTACTGGTTGGTCCTTCCGGATGCGGCAAATCCACATCCCTGCGTATGGTCGCAGGCCTGGAGGACATTACAGACGGAGAGCTGTATATTGATGGCAAGCTTATGAATGACATTGCACCGAAGGACAGGGATATTGCCATGGTTTTCCAGAACTATGCGCTGTATCCGCACATGAGTGTCTATGACAACATGGCATTCGCATTGAAGCTGAAGAAAACCCCTAGAGCAGACATTGACAAGAAAGTGAAGGAAGTTGCTGAGATCCTTGACATCACTCAGTATCTTGACCGTAAGCCGAAAGCTCTTTCCGGCGGTCAGAGACAGCGTGTGGCCATTGGACGTGCCATGGTCCGTGATCCTAAGGTATTTCTCATGGATGAGCCTCTTTCCAATCTGGATGCCAAGCTGCGTAACCAGATGAGAGCTGAGATCATCAAGCTTCGTAAGAAGATCGATACCACATTCATGTATGTAACGCATGACCAGACGGAAGCTATGACCCTGGGTGATCGTATCGTGATCATGAAAGACGGTTATGTCAATCAGATCGGTACGCCGCAGGATCTGTTCGACCGTCCGGTGAACCTGTTTGTTGCAGGATTTATCGGAATGCCGGTCATGAACTTCTTTGACGGCAGCAAACTGGAGCTGAAGGATGGCAAATACTATGCCAATATCAAAGGCGCAGTGTTTGAACTCAGTGAGTTCCAGCAGAAGGCTCTGACATTGAACGGTCAGAAACCGTGCGATATCATCGCCGGTATCCGTCCGCAGTATGTACAGGTAGGCAATGGAGAACTGGAAGGCGAAGTAGAAGTATCCGAGATGCTCGGAAGTGAAGTGGACCTGCATGTAAACTGCGGCGGCGACGACGTTGTGATGGTCCTTCAGACCATGGATCTTAACGAAGATGTCTCCATCGGTGCAAAACTCAAATTCACCGTACAACCGAGACTGATCCAGCTGTTTGACAAAGAAACCGGCAATAACCTGATCTGGTATGACCAGGAATCCGTTGACAGACATGAAGCTCATTGCAAAGAATACAATTTCTAGGTAAAATGTCTTATAGCCGGCATTCGTTGAATATCAGTTTTTACCTACCGCTCCGGCCAACGCCGGAGCGGTTTGTTTATACCATATGGATAGAGATTATTACAGCCTCGCGTTAAAGGCAGGACAAAAACAGCTGCGGGAAGCAGCCGCCAGGTCGGAGAATCCGTATCTTCCGGCTCTGGATGACATGCTTTCTGTTGACAGACTGGTTTCAGGCGTGGATCTGGGCCTGGTACAGATTCCGGTGAAATATATCGTCGGGACAAAATCTACCGGCCGAACCTCATCCTTTGCTTCCAATTTTATGCCCGTTGCGGAAGAAAATTCCGAATTCGCTTCCAAATGGAAGAGTCTTTGCAGCAGCCATCTTCAGGAGGGGATCAGGGATCCTGTCAAAGCCTATGAGTATAAAAACCGGTTCTATATCGAAGAAGGCAACAAACGGGTCAGTGTTCTGAAATTTTTTGATGCCGTCAGCGTTCCCGGTTATGTGACCAGGATCCTTCCTGACAGGGACGGCAGCGAAGCTTCGGACCTGTATTATGAATTTGTAGATTTCTATCAGATCTCCAGGGTCAATTTTATCGAGTTTACGAAGAAGGGATCTTACAAAAAGTTTCTTCAGCTTCTGGGACGGGAAACGAAAGACGGTTGGAATGAAGATGTCATCAAGAAACTTCGGACAGACTATTATTATTTTGAGAAAGCCTTTCTGGAACTGGGCGGAGATAAACTGGACATTACGGCTGCAGATGCGATGCTTCTGTATATGACGATCTATGGATATGATTCCCTGCGTGCCAGAAGCCAGACAGAGATCAAGGGGATCCTTTCAAAAGCCTGGCCGGAGATTGCTCTGATCCAGGAAGAGCAGCCTATCGATATCATTGAGGATCCGGAACATGACGATTCTCAGGGGCTTCTGTCAAAGATCATTCCGATTATTCCGATCATTCCCTGGAGCAAGCCAACGGTGAAAGCTCTGTTCCTGTACGGCCGCAGGCCGGAAGATTCTGCCTGGGCAGCAGGCCACGAAAAAGGCAGGCTGGAAGCTCATATGAGGATCCAGAACCAGATGGAATCCATGACGGCCGTCTGTACGACGGAAGAAGAAGCTGAGCAGACCATGCGGGAAGCCATTGAAAAAGACAAGGTCAATGTGATCTTTGCCACGGCAGCGGAAATGATGAATGCTTGCCTGAAGACAGCGATCGATCATCCCCAGGTGGATGTTCTGAACTGCTCCTTGAATGTTTCCCACAAGGCTGTAAGAATGTATTACCCGAGAATGTACGAAGCCAAATTTATCTCCGGAGCGATTGCAGGCGCCATGTGCGATAGCGACAGGATCGGTTATATCAATAACTATCCGGTCTTCGGCAGTATCGCGGAGATCAATGCTTTTGCCCGGGGAGTCCAGCTGTCCAATTCCCATGCAAAAGTGTATCTGGAGTGGGCAAATGATGCTTCGCTGAACGAAAAGGCAAAAGAACTGATCGATAAAGGGATCTCACTGATCTCTGTGCGAAACCGCAGCCAGAACGGAGAACGGGAACGGGATCTGTTCGGCCTGCAGTATATCAGGAACAACACTGTCACCGAACTGGTAGCACCGGTCTGGAACTGGGGATCTTATTATGAACAGATCATCCGCAGCATCCTGGAAGGAAGCTTTCATGAACAGGACAGCAAAAGCACAAAGTCCCTGAACTATTACTGGGGCATGTCTTCCGATGTGGTAGGGATCGTATTTTCCGACCAGCTTCCCAGAGGGATCAGATATCTGGGAGAACTGATCCAGAAAGCGATTCGTATGGGAGTCTGCAGACCGTTTTATGATCCTCAGATCGATGAAAACGGAAAAGTGAAATGGCATAATATCAAAGCAACCATCAGCATGGAAGAAATCATCCGTATGGACTGGCTGGAAGACAATATCATCGGAGCGATCCCGACTTATGATCAACTGGATGAAAAAACACAGAAACTTGTTGATGTGATCGGCGTGCAGTCTGCCAGAAAGGATCCGGAAGAACCTGTATGAAGATCTTAGTGCTGGCTGATCAGGAATCCAAATACTATTATGACTACTATACGCCGGGCAGATTATCTGAGATAGACCTGATCATCTCCTGCGGGGATCTTCGCCGGGAATACCTGGAATTTATGGTAACCATGGCAAGGTGTCCTTTGATCTATGTCCATGGGAACCACGATGACCGTTTTGACACCAAACCGCCGGAGGGCTGCATCTGCATTGAAGATGACATTTTTGTTTATCGGGGGGTGCGTTTTTTCGGACTGGGTGGCTCCTACCGTTATAAAGATGTGGGAGAGCATATGTATACGGATACCCAGATGGCGATACGCGCCTGGAAAGCGGGATTTAAACTGCGGAAGAACAAAGGGTTCGATGTTCTGGTGACCCATGCCCCGGCATTGGGGATCGGGGACAGTGAACATATTTCCCACAGAGGATTCAAGACGTTTCTGGACCTGATGGACAGATACAGGCCGGCTTATCTGCTGCATGGGCATATGCACAGAAATTACGGTCCAAAGATCCCGCAGGTACAGCATTATAAGGATACGACCGTTATTAACGCGTTTGAATATTACATATTGGATTATCAGGAGAAAACATGATTTATTATCTGGCGTTATTTTTACTGATGTGGGCAATGATCTTCAGCGCTGCAAGATTCCTTCAGTATTACAGGATCGTGAAACACTATAAAGAACGGGCAACGGCTACCGTGATAAATGTGACGAAACGCATGGAACTGAGAAAACATGAGCGGAAGGCCGTTAATGTTACGCTGGAATACGAGATTGGCGGAACCACAGGGCGCAGCGAAGTAGTCATAGAGTCCAAGTATGCGGGCAATTTTGCTCTGGGGCAGGAAGTACCGATCCGTTATTATATTGCATCCAATGGGGCAGTACATATTGCTTCAGACAATGATCACATCAAAAAGTTCATGCTCGGTCATCTTGCAGCGATCATACTGGAGCTTGCGGCGTTCGTGCTGATCTGGATCTTTATGTGAGAAGGGAAAACATATGGAACAAAAGAATGAAGAACAACTCTATCAGGAAAGGCTCGAAAAACACATCGATGAGATCAAATGGCTCTATATGGAGCTGTATGATAATGAGCCGATGCTGGCGGAACTGCTGGATCAGTTAAAAAACTGGTATGAAAAAAGAGACCCGAAACTGAAAGAATCCGATCGGGAACGGGAACGCAGGCCTGACTGGTATAAAGGAAATGACATGCTGGGCATGATGCTTTATATCGAGAATTTTGCCGGTACGATCAAAGGGGTAAAAGACAGGATCGATTACCTCCAGGAAAGCAATATCAACTATATTCATCTGATGCCGTTTCTGGATACTCCGGAAGGAAGGTCGGACGGAGGCTATGCAGTCTCTGATTTTCGAAAAGTCCGTGAAGACCTGGGAACGATCGAAGACCTGAAGGAACTGACAGAAGCATGTCATGAGAAAAAGATCAATCTCTGCATGGACTTTGTCATGAATCATACCTCGGAGGATCATGAGTGGGCAGTCAGAGCCAGAAAAGGAGAAGGAGAATACATGTCCAGGTATTTCTTCTTCGATCATTTTGATATTCCGGCACAGTATGAGAAAACAGTTCCCCAGGTATTCCCTACCACGGCTCCCGGCAATTTCACCTGGTGCCCGGCAGTGAATCATTATGTGATGACTACCTTTTATCCGTATCAGTGGGACCTGAACTATAAAAATCCCAGAGTCTTCAACGAGATGATGTATAATTTCCTGTTCCTGACGAACTGCGGGATCGATATCATGCGGATCGATGCCGTTCCCTACATCTGGAAAGAGCTGGGAACAAACTGCAGGAACCTTCCGAAAGTACATACCATTGTAAGGCTGATGCGCATGATCTGTGAGATCGTCTGCCCCGGCGTGCTGCTTCTCGGGGAGGTCGTCATGGAGCCGCAGAAGGTAGTGCCGTACTTCGGAACGGTTGAAAAACCGGAATGTCATATGCTGTATAATGTGACCACCATGGCTACTACATGGCATACGGTGGCTACCAGGGATACCAGACTTTTGAAAAAACAGCTGGACATCGTAAACGACCTGCCGAAGGATTATGTGTTTCTTAATTATCTCAGATGCCACGATGACATCGGCTGGGGACTGGACTACGACACATTGAAAACGGAAGGCTTTGAAGAAGTATCCCATAAGAAATACCTGAATGATTATTTCAGGGGATTGACCGGATACAGTGACAGCAGGGGGCGTCTGTATAATGATGATCCGGTATCGCAGGATGCCAGGCTGTGTGCGACCACAGCCTCCATGTGCGGACTGGAAACAGGGATCCGGGATAAAAATGAAGCGCTGATCGACAAGGCTGTCAAACTGGACCTTACTCTTCATGCTTTCATGTTTATGCTGTCAGGGATCCCGGTGATCTACAGCGGTGATGAGATCGGGCAGCTGAATGACTATACTTATGAGGATGATCCGAAAAAGGCAGATGACTCTAGATATGTCCACCGGGGTGCCTTTGACTGGGAAAAGGCGGATCTCCGTCATGATCCGCTGAGCCCTCAGGGGAGGATCTATGATGCCCTGGAACGTATGGAAAAGATCCGGAGCAGGGAAATCGTCTTCATGGGAGATGCCACAGTCTGGACCATCGATACAGAAGAACCGGAGCTTCTTGCCATCGGAAGGTACTATAAAAAAGAAAAGATCATCGGATTCTTCAATTTCAGTGAACGGAGCAAAACAGCACACTATTCTGAAGACGGGGCGTTTCTGGATCTGATGTCAGGGAAAGAAACAACCCTTCTGGAACCTGAAATACCGGCACACAGTTTTCTGTGGTTGAAGAAATCTTTTTAAGGAGTTATATGGATACTTTTTTCGAAAAACTGAAGGATCCTCGTTTTTTTAAGGAGAATCGTCTGGATCCTCATTCTGATCATATTGTATATGCCCCGAATGACACGGAGCAGACCGGCAGCAGCTTTCGCATGGATCTGAACGGAATCTGGGAGTTTCACTATGCCGAGAATTTTGCTGCTGCACCCGAAGGATTTGAGCAGCCTGATGCAGACCGTTCCGGGTGGACGAAGATCCAAGTACCGGGCCATATCCAGATGCAGGGATATGATATCCCGCAGTATGTGAATACCCAGTATCCCTGGGATGGACATGAACAAATCGACCCGGGGCAGATCCCCGAACGGTTCAATCCGACAGCGAGTTACATTAAACGGTTCGACCTTCCGGAGTCCTTTTCCGGAAAACGGGTCTTTATCTCCTTCCAGGGCGTGGAAAGTTCTTTCCGTGTCTGGCTGAACGGTGCCTATATAGGCTTTTCTTCCGACAGCTTCACTCCGTCGGAATTTGAACTGACCAGATACCTGACACAAGGGGAAAATGTTCTTGCAGTCCAGGTTTATAAATGGTATTCGGGAAGCTGGCTGGAGGATCAGGATTTCTTCCGGTTTTCCGGGATCTTCCGGGATGTATATCTGTACGCAGCACCGGAGCATTATTTATGGAATCTGAAAACAACGGCAGATGTGGATCCGGCGGATCCATCGACAGGAATGCTTTCGGTGGAACTTTCTTTCCTCGGAGAAGAGGCAGCCGTTCTTGCACAGCTTTCAGCGCCCGGCGGCGAGCTCGTGGAACAGCGGCTCCTGTCCAAAGAAACCCATAGCTTTTCGGTATCTGTAAATCAGCCAAAACTCTGGAGCGCGGAAGAGCCGGCGCTGTATTCCCTGAAGCTTACAGTGCTGGATGATAAGGGCGAAGAAGAGCACACAGCTGTCAAGATCGGGTTCCGGCATTTTGAGATGGATGGAACCGTCATGAAGCTGAACGGAAAACGCCTTGTCTTTAAAGGTGTCAACCGGCATGAATTCAGTATAGACAACGGAAGAGTCTGTTCAGAAGAAGAACTCCTGAAAGACCTTTATACCATGAAACGCAGCAATATTAATGCTATCCGTCTGTGCCATTATCCCAACTCCTCCCGGATCTACAGCCTTGCAGATGAACTGGGATTTTACCTGATCGACGAGTGCAACATGGAGACCCATGGCAGCTGGGATGTGGTGGAGAGAGGACTTAAGCCCAGGGACTATGCAGTGCCCGGAAACCATAGGGAGTATCTGGATATGCTGCTGGACAGGGCCGCTTCTATGTACCAGCGCGATAAAAACCATCCCTGCATCCTGATCTGGTCCTGCGGAAACGAATCCTTCGGAGGCTTTGTGATCCATGAAATGAGCCAACTGTTTAAGCGGCTGGATCCTTCCAGACTTGTGCATTATGAAGGGATCTTCCATGACAGGTCCTATCCGGATACCAGTGATATGGAGAGCCAGATGTATACGCCGGTGGCAGGGATCAGACAGTTTCTGAAAGAGCACCGGGACAAGCCGTTCATTTGTTGTGAATATATGCATGCAATGGGCAATTCCTGCGGGGCATTATATAAGTATACGGACCTGACGGAAGAGGAAGAACTGTACCAGGGTGGATTTATCTGGGATTATGTCGACCAGGCGATCCGGCGGAAAGATCGTTACGGACGTGAATATTTTGCATATGGCGGGGATCTGGGCGACAGACCCAACGATGGTAATTTCTCCGGAGATGGGATCGTAGACGGCAACCGGAACCCAACGCCGAAGCTGGCGGAAGTGAAATACTGTTATCAGGGGCTTTCTGCAAAGATCGCAGAGCAGGAGTTCGAAGTGATCAACAGGAATCTGTTTACGGATGCAGATCGGTACCAGTGTCTGGTCCGTCTCGAAAAAGAAGGACAGCTGTTGACGGAAAATGAGGCGGAAGTTTCCGTTCCGCCTTTGTCCCAAAAGTCTTTCCCGCTGCCATTTACAATTCCTGAGGAAGCAGGGGAGTACTGCGTGACAGTGTCTTTCCGGCTGAAGCAGGCGGAAGTCTGGGCGGAGAAAGGTTATGAATGCGCCTTCTCCCAGGAAGTGTTCCGCCGCAGGGTATCGGCAGAAGAAACAGTTTCAGCCCCCATGAAGGTGATCTATGGCAATTACAATATCGGTGTGCAGGGAGAACATTTCGAAGCGCTGTTTTCCAGACTGTACGGCGGACTGACTTCTTACCGGTATGAGGGGAAGGAACTTCTGGCCGGCCAGGTAAGGCCCAATTTCTGGCGTCCTCCTACGGATAATGACCGTGGCAATATGATGGCGTTTCGCTATGCCCAGTGGAAAACAGCCAGCCTCTATCAGGATCATAAAGATCCTGCTAACATGCAGGCATTTTTCAGACTGGAAAATCCGGAAGTAAAAGAAAGTGAAAACGGTGTGGAGATCCTCTATACTTACTATCTGCCGACTACGCCGGCCCATTCCTGCCGCCTGCGCTATACGGTGCGGGGAGACGGCAGTGTGGAAACGGTGCTGGAATATGAGCCTCCGAAAGAAGGTGCCCTTCCTGACCTGCCTGAGTTCAGCGTCCTGTTTAAGCTGGATGCGGACTATCATCATATGGAATGGTACGGCAAAGGACCTAGTGACTGCTATGCCGACCGGGATCTTGGAGCAAAACTGGGGATCTACCGGGCTGATGCAGAAAATGCCCTGGCCAATTATCTTTTGCCCCAGGAAAGCGGCAGTCATACGGATGTGCGATGGATGAAGGTGACGGATGATGAAGGAAAGGGCCTTCTGTTTACCTGTCACTGTCAGGAAGTCAGTGTCCTTCCCTGGTCTCCCCATGAGATCGAAGAAGCGCTGCATCCCGTGGAGCTTCCGCCGGTGCATTATACCTATGTCCGTATCGGCGCCCAGATGGGGATCGGAGGAGATGACAGCTGGGGAAGCAATACCCATGAAGAATTTCTGTTAAGCAGCAAAGAAAAAAGACAGGTCCGGATCACCTTCCGGGGGATCTGACAGGAGAAGATCATGATGACAAAAACAACAGACGTAACAGCTCTTGGAGAACTGCTGATCGATTTTACGGAATCCGGTGTCAGTCCGCAGGGAAACCGCCTGCTGGAGGTAAATCCCGGAGGAGCCCCCTGCAATGTGCTGGCAATGCTGAACAAGCTGGGGCACAGCACCTGCTTTATCGGAAAGATCGGGAAGGATATGTTCGGCGATCTTCTGGAAGAAGTCCTGAAAGATGCCGGGATCGGCATCGATGGATTGTCCAGAGATGATAAGGTCAATACCACACTGGCATTTGTACATACCAGAGAAGGCGGGGACCGGGAGTTTTCTTTTTACCGGAATCCCGGCGCGGATATGATGCTTTCGGAAGATGATATTGATCCGGTACTTATCAGCCGGGCAAGGATCTTTCATTTCGGGACTCTTTCCATGACCCATGAAGGATGCAGGAAAGCCACGAAAAAAGCGGTCGGGATCGCGAAGGATGCCGGATGCCTGATCTCCTTTGACCCGAATCTGAGGGAACCTTTATGGGATAGTCTGGAGACTGCCCGGGAACAGGTGGATTTCGGTCTTCGGAACTGCCATATCCTGAAGATCTCGGATAATGAGATCCAGTGGTTTACCGGGGAAATGGATTTTGAACATGCCCTGGACAAACTGCAGTTTGAATACGGGATCCCGCTGATCCTTCTTTCTCTGGGAAAGGACGGCAGCATTGCTGTCTGCGGGAAGAACAGGGTTTTTGTTCCGGCAATCCTGAATCCGGATACGGTGGAGACTACCGGTGCAGGTGATACTTTCGGCGCCTGCGTGCTTCATTATGTTCTGGAACATTTTGAAGGGGATGCGTTTTCTGGTATGCCGGGGCCGGACGGACTGTTCCAATTTACGCCTGAGCAGATGAAGGAAATGCTTTTGTTTGCCAATGCAGCAGCCAGCATTATTACAACAAGAAAAGGTGCCCTGAAAGTAATGCCCTCGGAAGAAGAGGTCCGTGCTTTCCTGGCAGTGGTGGATATACTCTGATCATAAAGGTGGAAGAATAATATGAAAAGAACAATACGATGGATTTTAACTATAACACTCTGTGTGTTTATGATATGCGGTATCGCATGGGCGGATGAAGAAACTGCTTCAGAGCAGGAGGCTGTCCTGTTCCCCGGAGATACAGAGGACTTTGATGTGCAGGAAGCGCTGCTTGAGGAGTACAGCAGGGAGATCGATCTGCTTGACAGGCTTGCGCAGCTGTATGATATTTCCTATTCAGAAGAAGAGGTGGATCAGGCGATCCTTGCCCGGATGCAGGAAAGAGGTCTGGATGAGCAGTATTCCCTGGAAGAATACAAAGAACTTCGAGGCGCAGATTGGGTTAATCTGGTAGAGAAACTGGATGTGGAATACCAGAAAGTCACGGAAGAACTGGACCGGATCCTTTCTTATACGGTTGAAGATACAGAATATACAGAACCGGAAGATACACAGTTTCATGCATTGTCATCTTTCACTGCGCAGACTCTGGACGGAGGAGTTTTTACTCCGGAGAACCTGGCAGAAAAAGATATTACCATCATGTATGTCTGGACTACATTCTGCGGATTTTGTGTAGATGAAATGCCGGAACTGAAGGAATTTGCAGAATCGCTTCCGGAAAATGTACAGCTCATTACCTATTGTGGAGACGGAAGCATCAGTCAGGAACTGGCCAAAAAGATCCTGGATGAAAACGGGATCGACCTGGTGACGATCATCAGCGGTGACGGAGATTTCCGGAAACTGGATTATGAACTGATGTATACGCCGACAGCGGTGTTTTTCAACAGCAAAGGCGAAGTGGTTGAAGAGTTCCTGATCGGTGCAGGAAAACTTTCCGAACGGTATGGCCAGACACTGGAACATGCGCTCGAGCAGGTCGGATAAAAGATGCAAAGAAACAGAAAACAGATTGCCATAATGATCCTTAGGGTATCAGCCCTTGTTCTGGGTACCCTGTTTCTGGTGATCGGGATCCTGAGGGGAGAACCGGGAGAGATCCTTTTTAAGGCGGTAAAGATATGTCTGGAATGCATCGGGATCGGGTAAAGGCTTCGCCTCTCAGAAAACAGAACCGGATCCGCCTGCTGATCCAGCTGGCAGCCGCCGCCGTACTCAACGGATATGCTGCAGGATTTCTGAAAGGAAAGATCTTTACCGGGAAGACCAAGCTGTTCTGCGTTCCGGTGCTGAACTGTTATTCCTGCCCAGGTGCCCTCGGCTCCTGTCCGATCGGCGCACTTCAGGCAGTTGCGGCAGGGACCGGACGCCAGATATCTTTCTATGTACTGGGAATCCTGACGCTGTTCGGGGTACTTCTGGGAAGATTTCTATGCGGTTTTTTATGTCCATTCGGACTGATCCAGGATCTTCTGCATAAGATCCCCGGCAGGAAATTCAAAGTGCCCGCCGGGATCGACAAAACGGGAAGATATCTGAAATATGTGATCCTGGCGCTGGTTTTTCTGCTTCCTGCGGTTCTGGTAGATGGTTTCGGGCTGGGTACGCCCTTCTTCTGTAAATACTTCTGTCCGGCGGGTACGCTGGAAGGCGGGGTGTTTCACCTGCTGACAAATGGGCAGTTAAGATCCCTTGTCGGAGGCCTGTTCTGGATCAAGGCAGCTATCCTTGCAGTTATTATTCTGGGAGCCATTCTGACGGAACGGCCGTTCTGCCGGTATTTCTGTCCTTTGGGGGCATTTTACGGATTGTTTAACAGATTTGCCCTATACGGGATCAGATTGGATGAGTCCAGATGCATCCGCTGCGGAAAATGTGAGACGGTTTGCCCGATGGATGTCAGGATCACGAAGAAGATCAATACGGCGGAGTGTATCCGCTGCGGAAAATGCCGGGCGGTCTGCGAAAAAGATGCGATCAGCATCCGGTTTATGCTGAAAACAAAACAGGAAAAGGAACAGTTGTGACTTATGGCAGCGATCTATTATGCGGACGATGAAGAGAATATCAGAGAGGTAGTGGGATCTTTTCTGGCTAATGAAGGTCATGATGTCAGGACTTTTGAGACCGGTGATCTATTGTTTGAAGCATTTGAAAAACAGGAATGCGACCTGGTGATCCTGGATATCATGATGCCGGGCACTGACGGGATCGGGATCCTGCAGAAGATCCGGAAGATCTCCAATGTGCCGGTAATACTGCTGACAGCCAAAGATACGGACATGGATTATTATAACGGACTTGCTCTGGGAAGTGATGATTACCTGACCAAGCCCTTTAAGCCGCTGATCCTTTCTGCCAAGATCAATGCCCTGTTAAGGCGCGCAAGATATGAAAACTCAGCGAAAAAAAGAGAAGAGGGAAAGGACCTGTCCTGCGGCAATGTAAAGTACAGCCAGGTAAAACACGAAGTGACAGTGAATCATTCGGTCATTTCTCTGACGCCGACAGAAATGCGGTTCCTGGCTTACATGATGCAGCATTTTGAGGAAGCAGTACAAAAAGAAGTGCTGCTGGATGAGATCTGGGGGATCAACAGTGAGATCGAATCCCGTGTGGCGGATGAAACAAACCGCAGGCTTCGAAAAAAACTGACCGCCGCCGGAGCGGATGTTTATATCCAGACGGTGTGGGGTTACGGGTTTAAGCTGACAAAGATCAGCGGACAGTGACGATCCGAATGAAAACAGCACAGAAACAATCACATAGTAAATATGCAAACCGGAAGATCATCAGAAGGATGCTGATCCTGATCTCTTTGATCATAGCGATCGTACTTGCCCTGATCTGGTATATCCAATACCGGGATATTGATATACGGGCGGAAAATTCCATCCGGACCTATCTGTATGCCAGGGATCAGTACTTTGACGGCCGGTCGTTTTTCGGAGTGTACGAGTGTTTTGTCGGCTCAGAGGATCTGGAGTATTTTGATGATTCAGATGAAGAACTGGCCCATTATTTTCAAAAACATCCGGAGCGGTTTTCGGAAGATACGGTAACCAGGTATTCGGATTTTAATACCTTTATCCTGGCGCAGCCCATCAGGGCGTCTCTTCGTTCCTACATGCCGGACAAGCCGGTGGACTATATTCTTGTCTGCTGCGATGCCAGCTACTATACAAATCTGATCCGCAATAACATGCTGCTGCTGTTCGCTGCATTGGCCGGATTTATTCTTCTTCTGTTTGTGATCTCCAGAAATACGATCCACGCCCTGGATAAAAAAGACGAAGCGATGAACAATTTTTTTGCCAATGCATCGCATGAAATGAAGACGCCGCTCATGGCGATCAAAGGAAATGCGGACGGGATCCTTCACGGATACGTGGAGCAGGATAGAGGATGCGAGATCATTGAAAAGGAAGCGGACAGGATGTCCGGGCTGATCAGCAGCATCCTGGATATCTCCCGACTGGACAGCGGAGCCGTTCATCCGGATCTGGAACAAAATGATGTCCGGGAGATCATCTATGATGCGATCTCATCTGTCATGCAGGAGGCGGTTAACAGAAAGATCGAATTATCCGTTGATCTGAAAGAGCCGGCATTTCGAAAATGTGATGAGAGGATGATGTATTCCGCTTTTTCCAACATCCTGACGAACGGTCTCAGATATGCAGACAGCCTGATCAGGATCTATGATGAAAAAACGGAAGAAAGCAAGATCCGTTTTGTCTTCGAAAATGACGGGACGCCGATCAGCGAAGAGGATGCAGCTCATATCTTTGAACGCTTCTATAAAGGCGATCGCGGTCAGAGCGGCATCGGCATGGCGCTGGCACAGGAATATATCATGCTGCATGGAAGCAGGATCGAAGTCGGCGTCAGAGGAGGACGGACGGCATTTTCCATCATTCTGTGAACGTAACGGAAGGGATCATATATGTATCATTTTTTTATCAGACCGGAAAATATATTGGGAGATCATATCCTGATCGAAGGATCTGATGTCAACCATATCAAAAATGTTCTTCGTATGAAGGAAGGGGAGAACCTGCTGCTGAGCGACGGCGAAGGCCATGATTTTACCTGCTGCATCGAAACACTGGACAATGATACGGTCCGCTGTCAGGTCCTGGCAGAGGAAGCATCCGGCACCGAACCCTCTGTTAAGGTCTACCTGTTTCAGGGGCTTCCTAAATCCGATAAACTGGAACATATTATCCAGAAATCCGTGGAATTAGGTGTCTACCGGATCATCCCGGTAGAGACCGCCAGGTGCATTGTGAAATACGATGCCAGGAAACTGAGATCCAAACTGGAACGGTGGCAGAAGATCGCGGAAAGCGCTGCCAAGCAGAGCAGGCGGGGGATCATTCCGCAGGTAGAGCCTGTGATGAAGTTCAAAGATGCTTTGAAATATGCCGCTGATCTGGATCTGGTTCTGATCCCATATGAAAACTACAAAGATATGCAGCGGACCAAAGAGATCCTGGCCGGTATTCGGCCGGGCATGAAGATCGGTATCTTTATCGGTCCGGAAGGCGGTTTTGAACAATCTGAGATAGAAATGGCTGAAAACGCATATCCTATTTCCCTCGGCTCCAGGATCCTTCGGACGGAGACGGCGCCATTAATGCTTCTTTCTGTACTGCTGTTCGGTCTGGAGGATTGACTTCCAGCGCTCCTGACAGCACGTTCCCTTTATCTATTCTTACTTTACCATACTAAAATACTAAAACGTTATTTTTTTAACTTAAGTTTCCGTTAAGGTTATCATTGTATGATGGTTTCAGAAACGGAAAGGAGCAGGATATGAATCTGGTACATGAGTCGATCCACCGAATCAATAAGACAGATGTTTTGACCCTAGAGCATAGATTATCAACTGTGATGAGACCTGATCCGAATGCTCCTTCAGGCTGTTGCAGAGTGTTCTGCCTGTACTTTGAACGGGACAAGGATTTTTCCTGCTATGACAGTGCAGGAGCTTACAAAAGGGATGAGTACCGGATCGTCTACTATAATAACAATCCGAACCGTCTTATCCTGTCCAGAAAATCCGAGATGAACGGAATGTCCGGCATTGAAAATTGTGAAGTGTCCCGGGAATTTGTTCAGATCATCCTGAATAACCGTTTTGGAGAAGTGATCCGTGATCCTATGGGAAGGACAGGCGAGGACGTTGATCCTCTGCTGCAGGAGTTTTATTGGGAAGTCGTAGGAAGAGGTCTGAGACCGAGAGTCCTGGTGGATTATGACAGCAAGATCTACGTGAATTCCAAAGGCAACACTCAGATCACCATAAACTACAATCCCAGATCCAGCGCAAACCTGAACACTTTCCTGGACCCGTACCATGCCACTGTCCCGATCAGGGATGACAAAGTGATCGTCCACGTCAAATGGAACAGTTTCCTTCCGGATGTGATCAGAAGCGCTGTGACCATGAGCGGATCTTTTTCCGGAAACTATTCATATAACGTATAGTTATCTTTTCAGATGTCTATATAGAATTGCAACTCCTCTCTTTTTGCAGGAACGAGCCATACTTTAACAGTATGGCTCGTTCCGTTTTCCGGCTCAAACCTGCTGCGTATCAAAAATGAGGCTATGCATGGTTTTTCAATAAATTATGTAACAAAACAAATGCTATGCATGATTTTCAAAAAAGCCGTGCATACCGTTGATTTTGGTGCAGCTCCGTTTGTCATATAGAAAAGGAGCACCCTGAAGGGGTGCTCCTGAGATGCAAAATATGATAGGGCTGGATCAGTTTCCTGCTGTTTCGGAAACGTCTTCAACAACTTCTTCCGCTACTTCAGAAACCTCTTCAACGACTTCTTCCGTTACTTCAGAGACTTCCTCAACGGCTTCTTCTGCTGCTTCGGAAACTTCTTCCACAACTTCTTCCGCAGCTTCGGAGGCTTCTTCCACAACTTCTTCTGCAGTTTCGGAGACTTCTTCGGAGGCTTCTTCAGTTGTTTCTTCCACCGGAGATTCTACCATGATAACATTCTGCTTCAGATAATCCATGACCTTCGGCATCAGAACTTCTGTTTCACGGACCAGGAAATTAAATGAATCACCGGACTCGGCTTTGAATTCTTCCAGTGTTCCTTCATAGTTCTCCTGCTCCATATATCTGGTGATCACCTCATTCAGCTCTTCTTCTGTGAAGGTGATATTCTGCTCTTCGGCAACTTTATCGATCATCATGGTCTGATCCAGGGTCCGCTTTGCTTCTGCATCGGCATATGCATCCGCAGATTCATATCCCATCATGGAAGCATACTGTGATGCATCGACACCGAACATGGATGCATAGTAGGAAACGGCAGACATATTATAGGCAGTCAGATCGGCAAGATCTTTTTCGTTATAATACTTGACATGGGTCTTTTCCCCCATTGCGCTGAGGATCGCTGATTCCAGATTGTTGTTTCTCTGGTTCTCGGCATAGTATTCTCTGAGTTCCTCAATGGTAGAGAATTCCTGGTCAAGATATTCGGCAGAATATTCCTGTACCAGTTCGTCGGTAAGTTCCGGAACATTGGCAACATGCTTGCTGTTGATCGTGATGGTAAATACAGCATTCTTGCCGGCCAGGTCTTCTGTGGAATAATCTTCCGGGAAAGTGACGTTGATATCGAATGTTTCACCGATCTCGTGACCGATGATCTGATCTTCAAATCCGTCGATCATGGTGCCGGAACCCAGTGTCAGGGACTGTCCCTGTGCTGTGCCGCCTGCGAAAGGTTCTTCCTCGCCCTCCAGGACACCGGAGTAATCCAGATTGATGGTGTCGCCGTCCTGAACGGTACCTTCTGTTACATCTTCATAGGTCGTTTTGGCAGAGACGACATTGTTCATATAGTTATCGATGGTGCTTTCAGTTACTTCCACTGAAGACTCATCGATCTCGAGTACGGAGTAGTCATCGAGTTCCACTTTGCCGTTGATCATATCCTGTGTTTTGAACCATCCGTTGTTGCCGCCGATAATGGCCAGGATGCCGAGTACGATGACAGCGATCACGATAACCCAGGCTGTCGTTTTCTTGGTCCATTTGCTCTTGGGTTTGATGTGTTCGGGCTGGTTGTAGGCACGGCCCTTGGTCTTTTTCACATTCTTGTCTTCCATGTTTTATCCTCTTTTCTGTTCCGGCAGCACGGATGCACCGGAAGTATTTTACATGCAAACTGCATTTTATCATATTGAATTATGAATATAAAGTAATTTATGACAGGATGCTTAAAATTGCCTTAAAGAAGAGCACCATGCGATAACAGAGAAAAGTGGCTTATTATAATTTATAAAAATGTAACAGCGGAAAAGAATAATGCACAATCTATATGCGGCCCTTTTAGGGAGGATAGCTAGAAATGCCGGACATAATTGTTTTCTTACAGCAATTGTGTTAAAAAATATATGTTATAAACTTCAGTTACTCTGGCTGATTAGGAGGAAATACATGAGCTCAGAATTGATTCGTGCTGAGAATATTGTCAAAAACTTTGGTTTGACGAAAGCTCTGCAGGGAGTGGATTTTTCACTTAATGCAGGAGAGATCAGGGGCCTTATCGGAGAAAACGGTTCCGGTAAATCCACGATCTGTTCCATCATTTCCGGTATCTACGGATGTGATTCGGGTTCCCTGTTCCTGAAGGGAGAACCTTATGCCCCGACCAGTATGGTGGATGCCCAGAAGCATGGCGTGGCAATGATCATGCAGGAAATGGGAACGATTTCCAATATCAAAGTCTGTGACAACATCTTTATCGGAAAAGAAGCTTTGTTTACCAAAAACGGGGTTGTGAACAGGCGTGCTATGAGAAAGGCTGCCGGAAAGATCCTGGAGGAACTCGGAGCAGGGGACATCGATCCGTGGGCTCCGATTGATACCCTGAATTTTGAGAACAGGAAGCTTGTGGAGATCGCCAGAGCCATGTATGACGATCCGGATATCCTGATCGTTGACGAAACAACAACCGCCCTGTCCCAGAGAGGAAGAGACATCATCTATAATCTGTGCGATAAGATGTCATCCCAGGATAAAGGCGTAATCTTTATTTCCCACGACCTGGATGAGATCATGGAACATTGTACCGCTCTTACTGTCCTGCGTGATGGTATTCTGATCGATACACTGGAGAAGGAACGTATGGAGCCGTCTCTGATCAAGTCCCTGATGGTAGGCCGTGAGATGGTAGGTGACTATTACCGGAGTGATTATGATGGAAGTTATTCAGAGGAAGTCGTTCTTTCCATGAAAAATATCTATGACGGCCGTGAACTGAAGGACTTCAATCTGGAACTTCACAAAGGCGAGATCCTCGGTATCGGAGGACTGTCGGAATGCGGCATGCATGAGGTCGGCCGTCTGGCTTTTGGCATTGAAAAACCCCTGCAGGGCAGCGTGAAACTGGCAGACGGAACGGAGATTAACCAGCCTTACGTAGCGACGAGACACAGGGTGGGATACATTTCAAAGAACCGTGATCAGGAAGCTATGATGATCACAGCTACGATCCTGGATAATATCGTGCTTCCGTCTCTGAAGGATATCACGCGAAGCGGACTGCTGTTTAGAAGTGATGAAAAAAAGATGGCAGAGGAGCAGAGAAAACTGCTTTCTATTAAATGCAATAATGTAGATCAGCCGGTGAAAGGACTGTCCGGCGGTAATAAGCAGAAAGTTGTATTTGGCCGCTGGATCGCCAATAAGTCAGAAATCCTGATCCTGGACTGCCCGACCCGAGGCGTGGATATCGGAGTAAAGCAGGCTATGTATCAGCTGATCTATAAACTGAAGCAGGAAGGCAAGTCTGTGATACTGATCTCGGAGGAACTGGCAGAGATCATCGGAATGAGTGACCGGATCATCATCATGAAAGATGGCGCTGTAAGCGGAGAGTTTGAGAGATCTGAGGATATTACAGAACACAAGCTCATCGAGTATATGATCTAAGGGAGGAATATCATGGAATTTATCAAAAGAAACTCAAGGACCATACTTCCTTTTGTGGGTCTGGTTGCGGTGGTCATTATCCTCCTGATCGTTTCAGGCGGACGTATCTTTGATCCGGGCAACCTGAATAACATACTTGATCAGAGCTATACGGTAGTACTGTTGTCGGTAGGCTGTTCTTTTCTGTATGCTCACGGCGGCTTTGATCTGGCGGTCGGCGGTATCTACGGCTTGTCCATGATGATCCCCGGAATACTCATCCTTAGAACTAGCATGAGCATCTGGTTTGCACTTCCGATCTGTATCGTGGTGTCTCTTGTGTGCTATCTTTTAATGGGGATCGTAACCGTAAAGCTACAGCTGCCGGCATTTATCACATCTTTGTGTATGCAGTTTATCTGCCGTGGTATCGTAACGACCATCTCCAAAGGTAATATTACGCTTCCTGCTGATTTTGCAGCAGGAGACAGCTGGGTCCTTAAGATCATCGTACTGATCATTCTCCTGGGAGGCGCCTATATCCTTTTGCAGCGTACTGCATTCGGGAAATTCAATCGGGCGATCGGTGAGAACCCGGTAGCCGCAAGACAGAGCGGAATTAATATTGATAAGGTGAGGCTTCTGGCCTATGCGGTTGCAGCATTGCTGGTGGGTGTAGCCGGATTCTTTTCCATGTGCTCCTCTCGTACGGTAGCTACCCTTGCCGGTTCCGGCTATGAGATGAATGTGATCGTGGCGATCGTTCTTGGCGGCATGAGTCTGAACGGCGGTATGGACAGTTCCGTCCGGGCAGCGATCGTCGGAACGCTTATCGTTAAACTTCTGGAAAACGGTCTGGTGATCATCGGTGTATCCAGTACCTGGACAAACTTTGTGATCGGCGTTGTGTTCCTGGTGGTTATCCTGTTCAATTATAAGAGAAATAAGTCGGGATTCCTGCCCAGGTAGGACAAGCCGGAAAAAGCAGGCTTTATGGAACTGTTTCGCCTGATGAAAGCAGTTCCTTAGCATAAAAAAGAAAAGGAGTGATTTAAAATGAAAAAGTTAGTTGCATTAATCCTTGCCGCTGTCCTTTGCATCGGTATGTTCTCTTCACTGGCTTATGCCGGGGAAGCCAAGGATTCCTACAAAGTAGGCGTGATCCTGTATGATACTGAGTGCCAGTGGGCGAAAGACATTATGGGTGGTCTGAGAGCGATCGGAGAGCCTCTGGGAGTAACTTTCGAGACAGGACGTGGCGGACAGGATCCGGAAGAAGAGATCCAGACGGTGCAGAACTTTGGCGCCGGCGGCTATGATGGTATTGTAAACCTGCATCCCGGAACGATCATGCCGAAGATGCTGGAGATTTGTGAAGAATACGGTATGTTCATGGTCACCTCAAATGATATGACCCATACTTGTGAAGGGTTTGAGGAGTTTTCCAAGAGCCCATCCTATGTAGGTTCGGTTTGGGAAGATGAGCAGGTGGCTGCTGATGCGATCATCGAAGACATGGTTGCCAAGGGAGCAACAGAATTTGGCCTTCATGGATTCCCCTATGGTCTGTCTGCTCAGATGGATAAGAGACTTATCTTTGCGAAAGAAAAACTGCTGGAACTGGGAATCTCCGAAGACATGATCCATGAAGGACAGTCCTTCGACAAAGCCGGTGCTGCAGAGGAGCTGCTCGCACAGTATCCGAATCTGAATGCCATTTTCTCATCTGTTGAGACAGTTTCTACAGTATACCAGCCGCTGATCAACTCCGGAAGGAGCGGAGAAGTGCTTCTGAACTGCTACGATCCCAACGATGATGCTCTGTCAGCATTTTATGATGGTACCCTGTCTTATGCTACTACTGGTACCTGTGCAGATTCCATGATCGCTTTTGTCCTGCTGTACAATGCTATGACAGGCAACAGGATGACCCAGGATGACGGAAGCGCTCCGTCGATCAACATGAAGTATCTGTTCTGCACCTCTGCAGAAGATATGGAAAATGCTATTAATTATTGCTCTGAGAGCAATCCTCCTTATACCCTGGAAGAACTTCAGCCCTTCATCGGACCGGATGCGTCCTACAATGATCTGAAGGCATTTGCTGAGAAATTCTCACTGGAAGATCTTCTTGAACGTCACGGCTGATAAGGAATGATCTGAGTCGTTTTCTTCGGGCAGGGGCAGGATCGCGGCCTCTGCGCAGCGAAACATTCTCCTGCCCGGAACCATTCAGGAACATGTAACAGGCATGGACAATAAGCTGCTTAATCGCCGTCTCATGCTATAGCAAGAAAGGTTGTATGACCATGACTTTTAAAAGAATTGCCGGAAATACCTGGAAAACATTGATCTGGCCGGTGGCTGTATTCGTGATCTTTTTTGTGTTATGTAAGATCTTCAGCCCGCAGGCAGCGTTCGGTACCGCAAGGAGTATGGAAAGTATCCTGAAACAGGCGATCCTCAGCTCTGCGATCGCGATGGCGATGGCCTGCAACATGCTGAATGACCGCTGGGATTTTTCCATGGGGATCATCTGTGTGTGCACCAGCTTTATTGCTTCTCCGATCGCTAAGGCTATCTGCGGAGGTATGATCAAGGAAAATGGCAAGACTACAGCCCCTTCCTGGGTGCTGCTGGTGCTGTGTATCCTGATCTGTATGGGTTTGTGCATGATCAATGCCATCTTGTATCTGGTGATAAAAGTACCCATGCTTGTGATCAGTATCGGTTTGATGCTGGTCTATGAGACCATGGTCAGAGTCGTGAACGGTGGTGCGGGAGCACAGCTCAGCGGATTGAATTATACGGTATTCGGACGTTCTCCATGGATCTATATCCTGGCTGTATTTACCATTCTGCTCTTTATGTTCCTGTATACATTTACGAAGTTCGGCTACAATGTCAGGTCTCTGGGCAATAACCAGCAGATTGCCAACAATATCGGCGTCAATGAAAAGAAAAATGTGATCCTGAGTTATCTGCTGTGCGGACTGATCCTTGGCATCGCCGCCACCATTAACGTCGGACTCTCAGGCAAGATCGAATCTTCCTCGACCTTCAACAATAACATGGGCATGATGTTCCAGGCATTTCCGGCAGTTTTTATAGGTCTGTACCTTTCCAGATATACCAATTTCTCTATTGGTATCTTTATCGGTGCTTTCTGTATCAAGATGATGACTGCAGGCGTGGTCGCTCTGGGACTGCCGTCGGCTGTACAGGATATCGGCGTCGGTGCTTTCCTGTTCTTCTTCATCGCACTTACCACGAACCAGGGACGCTTCCTGGACTGGAGCGCGAGGAGGACTGCCATGAAGATGGCGAGAGCCGGAGGAACCAAATAGGGAAGAATCAGAGAAAAGCCGTGAGTTATGTTCACGGCTTTTATTTTTTGAAAAATGTTATGGTCTATAGCACTTTTTCCTGCTACAATATATGTGGTGGTTTTTGTTCCAAGATGATATATATTCTTTGGCGGAAGCCGGAGCCATTATTCATAAGGAGGCAATCATGAAAAAAATTATATCAATTGTTCTTTCGGTTGTTATGGTAATGCTGATGGCAAGCACAGTTTTTGCAGCAGAGGATCTGAACAGCTATACCCTTGACGAGATCGTTGCAAAAGCACAGGAAGAAGGCCATGTGGAGTCTGTTGGTATGCCTGATACCTGGGCTAACTGGGGACTTAGCTGGCAGGGACTTACCGAGACCTACGGCATCGAGCATTCTGATGAGGACATGAGCAGCGCGGAAGAGCTGAGCATGTTCATGAATGACAGCACCCGTGATATCGGTGATGTCGGTCTGGCATTCACGCAGCAGGCAATTGACAATGACCTGGTGCAGCCTTATAAGACCAGCTACTGGGACAGTGTTCCGGATTGGGCGAAGGATGAAGAAGGCAAGTGGATGATCGCATATACAGGATGCACCAGTTTCATTTACAACAATGATCTGTGTGAAGAGCCGATGCCGACCAGCTGGGAAGATGTCCGCAATGGCAGCTACAAGCTGACGATCGGTGACGTTGTCGGCGGCGCTACAGGACAGGGCGTTGTTGTTGCCACAGCTTACGCTTTCGGCGGTGATCTGGACAATCTGGAGCCGGCATTTGAGTTCTGGACAGAGATGGCCAAGGCAGGCCGTATCGACAGCGGTGATATCCTTCTTGCCCGTATCCAGGCAGGTGAGGTAGAATGCGGCGTATCATGGAGCTATAACGTTCTGACCTATCGTGACAGTACCCCGAACTATAACCTGACTGTTGGCATTCCTTCCGATGGTTCTATCCTGGTTGGATATGCAAGCGTGATCAGCAAGAATTCCGATAACCCGTTTGCTGCTGCACTGGCCCGTGAGTATATCTTCTCGGACGATGGACAGATCAACCTGGCGAAAGCCGGCGCTGTTCCGACCAGAACCGATGTAGAGATCCCGGAAGAAGTCATTGCAGCAACCTTTGATCCGAGTACTTATGCAAATGCTGTCGGCATATCTGATGCACAGCATTATGCTGAAGTCTGTGAAGAGATCTCCGAGTGGTGGGAAGAGAATATTATTCCGCTGCTGAACTGATCAGGCAACTGTTTGTATGCAACGGAGCATGCCGCTGATATGGGCGGCATGCTCCCCTTTTTCATAAGGATGAGGCAAATGAAATGGTAAAAAAGGGCAGACTGAAAACAGTATCCAATCGCAGTATGCGGTATTACTATTTACTGGCGCTGCTTCCTTTCCTGTTTCTGGTAGTCATGTATGAGTTGCTTCCTCTGATCATGCTCATCATTGACAGTTTCCAGTTAGACAAAGATCCCAGTGTTGCATTTACCCTGGATAACTATATCAAGATCTTTTCTACGCTCAGCTATAAAACGGCTATCCTGAACAGCCTTAAGATCACGGCTATTTCGACAGCAGTCGGTATCGTGATCGCTTTTCTGGGAGCGAGGGCGGCGCATAATTCACGCGGAAAATTCCGGAATGTCTTTCTGACAGTCCTGAATATGACGTCCAACTTTGCCGGAGTGCCGCTGGCGTTTGCTTATATGATCATTCTGGGAAATGCCGGTGTGATCAAGCAGATCGCCAATATGTATGGTATCGGATTTTTGCAGAATTTTGATCTCTATACCAGCACCGGCCTGACCATCATGTATATCTATTTTCAGATCCCTTTGTCCACACTGCTGCTGATCCCGTCATTTAACGGGATCCGGAAGGAGTGGAGCGAGGCGAACATGCTGCTGGGCGGGACAAATGCACAGTTCTGGGGCCATGTGGGGATCCCTATGCTGCTTCCGAGCATCTTCTCCACGATCAGTGTCCTGTTTGCCAATGCATTATGCGCTTATGCCACGGCGTATGCATTGCTGATGAATAATTTCTCGCTGCTGCCGGTCAATATATCGGCGTCCTTTGTCGGAGATATCAAGACGAAACCCAAACTGGGCGCGGCACTTTCCGTGGTCATGATGCTGATCCTGTGCATTGTCATACTGATCAACAATTACATCACGAAAAAGACCGCAAAATGGGAAAGCAGGTGAGAATAAATGGCGAAAGGTTCAAAAGTATCTGCCAATATCGTAATGACGATCGTGATCATATGGCTGCTGATCCCTTTGGTGGCAACCATTGTGTATTCATTGTTTGAGGATTGGACCGGGATTATTCCCAAAGGATTTACCCTGGCCAATTACGAACTGATCTTTTCAGATCCTGCTTTTCTGACAGCAATGTACCAGACGGTCCTGATCTGCATCATACCGATCGTGATCACCATCATACTTGTGCTGCTGGCACTGTTTGTTGTAACCGTTTATTTTCCGAAGCTTGAAAAATACATGCAGATCCTGTGCATGATCCCATATACGATACAGGGAGTCATTCTGTCGGTTTCGATCCTTGTGCTGTACGCGAAAAACGGAACGCTCTTAAGCGACCGGATGGTCATGCTGGTCGGAGCGTACTGTATCATTATCCTGCCGCACATCTATAACGGGATCCGAAACGGCATGCGGGCCATCAATATGAATATGCTGCTGGAGGCAGCGGAAATGCTTGGCGACAGTAAACTGAAAGCATTTTTCAAGGTGATCGTACCGAACATTATCACCGGCATTACTGTGTCCAGCCTGCTGGCTGTCAGTTTGCTGTTTGGGGATTATGTTATCATACGAAATCTGTCCAGCACAAATGTCAACAATATGCAGAAGTTCCTGTATCAGGCAATGAAACGATCCAGTACGGAAGCTTCCGCCGTGTTTGTTGTCATCATGCTGATCACCTGCGCGATCACGGCAATTGTCCTGAGCCTGCAGAGCAGAAGCGGGGCAGAGAAGGTAAGCAAGCAGGGGGAATAGAGGAATGTCATATATTCGTTTTGAAAATATCAACAAATCGTTCGGTTCAAACCATGTTCTGAAGGATATTAACCTGGAAGTGGAAAAAGGGCAGCTGGTAACCCTTCTGGGGCCTTCCGGATGCGGTAAATCAACGCTTCTTCGCTGTCTTGCCGGACTGGAGCAGGTGACCGACGGGCACATCTATCTGGACGGACAGGAGATCACGGATATCGTTCCCCGTAAGCGCGGGATCGGTATGGTTTTTCAGCAGTATTCCCTGTTCCCCAATAAAAATGTGCGGGATAATGTTGCTTACGGACTGAAACTGAAGAAAATGCCCAAGGCGCAGATCCAGCAAAAGGTGGAAGAGATGCTGGATATTGTAGGCTTAAGTGACAAAATCGATCAATATCCGTCTTCTCTGTCAGGAGGACAGCAGCAGCGTGTCGCGCTTGCCAGAGCAATGGTCACCGCGCCAAAGGTCCTTTTGCTGGATGAACCCTTGAGTGCTATTGACGCGCTTCTTCGTAAGAACCTGCAGATCGAGATCCGTCGGATCCAGCAGCAGCTGGGGATCACAACGATCTTTGTGACCCATGACCAGGATGAAGCCATGGTCATGTCTGATATGATCCACCTGTTCCATGACGGGATGATAGATAAGTAAGGATCAACGGAAGAGATCTACACAAGCCCTGCTACCAAGTTCGCGGCGACGTTTATCGGCAACTATAATCTGCTGAAAACGGAGGACTTCAACAGGATCTTCCAGGCAGATCTTCAGGGACACGATGTGGCTGTACGTCCTGAGATCATACAGCTCAGTAAGGACGCCGTGAGAGAAAAGTCTCGTGAACTCATGGCGGAGGGGATCATTATCAACCATATCCCGCATGGCAGCCTGACCCGCTATCAGGTGGACTGCCAGGGCGTTTCCCTGAATGCGGATGTCGTATTTGAGAAGCAGATGGAGTTTCATGAGGCAGATCATGTATTTGTCAGGGTTGATCCGGATCTGGTGATCCGGCTGTAAGGATAACAGACTATGATTCAGAAAATCTATGCCCATCGGGGGGCATCGGGTTATGCGCCGGAAAATACACTGGAGGCATTTGCCCTGGCCGCCCGGATGGGAGCTCACGGTGTAGAGCTGGATGTACATATCAGCAGGGATGGGGAATTGGTGGTTTCCCACGATGAGAGTATTGAGCGGGTCTCTAACGGGACCGGCTTTCTCTGTGACTTTACCCTTAAGGAATTAAAATCCCTTTCTTTTAACAAGACGAAACCAGAGTATCAGGATGCCAGGATCCCGACGCTGAAGGAAGTGTTCGAACTCTTAAAGCCTACCGGGCTGGGGATCAATATCGAGCTGAAGAACAGCCTGATCGAGTATCCTGATCTGGAGCAGAAAGTCGTAGAACTGACTGCACGGGAGTTTTCCCTGGATCGGGTGATCTTTTCCTCTTTTAATCATTACAGTATGCTGCGGCTGAAAGAACTGGACCGTTCCCTCTCCTGCGGACTTTTGTACGAGGCGTCCCTTGTAAGCCCCTGGGAATATGCAGGAAGGCTGGGAATGGAAGCACTGCATCCGCATTACTCCCAGGTGATCACACCGGGAGGTTTTTGCCGGAAGGCTCATGAAGCCGGCATTGCCGTACATACCTGGACAGTCAACACACGCGATGAGATTGCCCGTGTGCTGGCGGAAGAGGCGGATATTGTGATCACAAATTATCCGGACATGGCAGTGAAACTGCTTGAGGAAACAGGCCCCAGGCCGGTTCCGGAAATCTAATGCACAGGAACCTTGCTGTATAAATCTTGCGATAGTGAAGAAGGGACAGATTAACGACTTGCAAAAATGAACTGTTTGACCACTGCTTTACAGCAGCTTCCTGGGAACATATGCTTCCACATAGATCCCGTTTTCTGTATATCGTTCACTGAGCAGCTCACCGTATTTGCGGATGAGCTGTATCTTTCCGGCGTCTTCATAGGAATACAGCCGTTCCACATAAACTTTATCCTGCCGAAGGAGCCGCTCGATGGCCTCGCAGATCTGCGAGGCTGCATTTTCCGAGATCACGGAAGTGCGGAGTACTTCCTTAGCATGAGGGTCGGAGAATACCTTGTCTGTATCTTCCTTTGTCAGAAGATCCATTTTATTAAAGATCGTAATGATAGGCTTATCGGTAACACCGAGGTCTGTCAGGGTCTGATAGGTGATAGCCATCTGCCGTTCCATTTGAGGATCGGAAGCGTCCACCATATGGATGAGGAAATCTGCATGGCAGGCTTCCTCCAGCGTACTTCGGAATGCATCGATCAGATGATGGGGAAGTTTACGCACAAATCCGACGGTGTCCGTCAGAAGGACCTGCTGCCCGTTGGACAGCGACAGATTGCGGGTAGTGGGATCCAGTGTGGCGAAGAGTTTGTCTTCTTCCGGTACACCTGCTTTTGTGAGCCGGTTGAGGAGTGTGGATTTGCCTGCATTAGTGTATCCTACGATAGCTCCCACGGGTACGGAAGAATCGCTGCGCTTCTTCCGCTGCAGTTGTCGGTTATCTTCCATTTCCAGGATCTTATGTTTCAGGACGGAGATTCTTTTGCTGATGGTACGGCGGTCTAGTTCCAACTGCTTTTCTCCGGGACCTCTGGAGCCTATGCCGCCGCCCTGCCGTGAAAGAAAACGCCACATACCGGTCAGATGGGAGGCTGTATATCTGAGCTGAGCAAGCTCCACCTGCAGCTGCCCTTCTTTGGAAACTGCCCTTTGGGCAAAAATATCCAGGATCACCATGGTCCGGTCCATCACTTTGACCTTCAGGACATCTGTGAGATTCTGCATCTGCGCAGGGGAGAGCTCATCATCGCAGACAATTCCCGTCGCGTGCTGTTCTTCGATCAGCCCCCGGATCTCTTCAATCTTACCGCTTCCTACATAGGTAACGGGATGCGGTTTGTCCCGGAACTGCATGACATAGAAAACAGCCTCGGCACCTGCTGTCTCTACCAGTTCTGCCAGTTCGTCCAGAGAGTTTTCCGCTTCGCTGCCATTTGGTGACGCTGCAGGATCGATCCCTACAAGGATCAGCCGTTCCGGCTCTTCTTTGTATTCAATATATCTGTGCTGATCGTCTGCTGCCATATGTCATCCTTTAATACAGAGAAAGAGCCCGCTTTAGAAGGCTCTTTCATTTATGATGCGGGCGACAGGACTTGAACCTGCACGGTCTCCCACCAGGACCTAAACCTGGCGCGTCTGCCAATTCCGCCACGCCCGCTTTTTTCTGCGCTTTGTTATGATAACTGAAAGCAGTTGTTTTTACA